>Ga0316225_1002210_pt1 | contig 16579 bp, 23 predicted proteins | sample TBH18015metaG_FD_206010 | JGI IMG/M metagenome (GOLD analysis project Ga0316225, IMG submission 206010) | Freshwater microbial communities from Trout Bog Lake, Wisconsin, USA - TBH18015 | ecosystem: Environmental > Aquatic > Freshwater > Lake > Hypolimnion/Profundal zone | place: USA: Wisconsin... | reverse complement strand
GGCTGTAATGTTACCTACATCACAGGCAATCACGATGAATTCATCCGTCCATTTGTAGCTCATGGATTTAACTTTGACAGCATACACATCTGCAATCAAGCAGAATATCGCAGCATAGATGGTGAACTGTTCTTAATTACTCACGGTGATATGTTTGATGGTGTGACACGCTTAGGCAAATGGATCAGCTTCTTAGGTGATTCAGCTTATGATGCTGTCCTATGGATCAACACACATTTCAACTATCTACGTCACAAGATGGGTTTTGGCTATTGGAGCCTCAGCAAGTTCCTAAAACACAAGGTTAAAAAAGCAGTAGGATTTATCTATGGATTTGAAAACACTGTCACTGACTACTGCCGTAAACGTGGCTATGATGGTGTTATCTGCGGACACATACACACACCAGAAATCAAAACCATCAATGGTGTGATTTATATGAATGATGGTGACTGGGTAGAAAGTTGCAGTGCCTTGGTTGAGCATCTTGATGGACGTTGGGAAATCATATATTGGACCAAGGAGAGTGACGATGTGGATACTGATGATACTAAGCATAAACATAAGTAATCCCACTGACATTCCAGGTGTGATTACCTTAGATTTTGAAACTGAACAACAATGTATTACAGCACGTGATTCAATGACTTATTGGTTAAAATTTGACACTTTCAAAGTAACAGCAGAATGCTTAAAAAAATCTTAGTAGTAACAGATAATCTTAGAGAACAAGTTAATGGCGTTGTCACCACGTTCAAAAATATTGAAAGCCACGCTTTGGCTGACGGCTTTGACATTGTTTATCTTGATCCCGGGCAGTTCCCTCATTGTGATGCTCCTGGTTATCCTGAAGTTAAACTTTCCTGGCCGCGCGGTATTGGTAAGAAAATCCAGGAGATTGATCCGCAACATATCCACATCGCTACAGAAGGTCCGCTAGGATTAGCCGCACGTATATGGTGTGATCGTAATGGCTTAAAATACAACACTAGTTATCATACCAAGTTCCCAGAATTCCTAAAAAAGATGTACAGCATACCTGAGTCAATAACCTATAGGTATATGCGTTGGTTCCATAAACATTCAGGACGTGTGTTGACTACGACCCAGACCATGGTCAATGATCTACGCCGTCGTGGTTTCCGTGGATACATCAAAGCATGGACCAGAGGGGTTGACCGTGATGTATTTAAGAGTTCATTACGTGGAGAAACAGTTGCTGGCCGTCCTATATTATTAAGTGTTGGCCGTATCAGCAAGGAAAAAGGCCTAGATGATTTTTGTCAGTTAGATTATCCTGATGCTACTAAAATTGTAGTAGGTGATGGACCATATCGTAAAGAATTAGAAAAGAAATATCCCGATGTCATATTTGCAGGTGCAAAGTTTGGAGCGGATCTAGCATTATATTATGCCAACGCAGATGTATTTGTGTTTACCAGTCGTGCAGATACCTTTGGTATCGTCATCATAGAAGCATTGGCCTGTGGTACACCAGTGGCAGCATATCCAGTGCCTGGACCTATAGATATTTTAGAACCTGGTGTAACAGGGCATATGAGTGATGATCTCAAGTTAAGTATAGATGCTTGTTTAGGTATACCTAGGACCAGAGTAGAATCTGCCAGCCAAAAATGGTCATGGGCTAACTGCTGGGCGATATTTAAACGTAATTTGGTAAACCTCAACTAAACTCTATAGTTGATTAACTGTCTAAAGTATAGTAGTATAAATATTACTGTACCCACAAGGTACATTTTTGAAATTTCAATAACAAGGAAAGTAAAAATGAAAGCATTATTATTAGCAGTGACATTAGCATTCGCTTCATTAGCAGTAGCAGCAGATGCTCCAGCACCAGCGGCTCCAGCAAAAGCAGAAGCTGTTAAACCAGCTAAAGCTGAAAAGAAAGCAGCTAAGAAAGCAGCTAAAGCAGAAGCTAAAAAAGCAGCAGCTCCAGCAGCTAAGTAATACAGAACAAATAAAAAAGCCCCTTAATTGGGGCTTTTTTGTCTTTGCTAGTCCTTAAGCGTAGGTATCAGTATTGATTTTTGTTGCTTCGACTAGTTCACCTGCTTGATTATAGACTTTAACTGTTTGATCAACATCAGCTTCGGGTTTTACGTCTTTACGTGCAAAACTCAATGCTTCTTTGATAGTTTTAAATTCGTATTCTATTTGCTCTAATACGCCTTTAAACCATTTGTTGATCTTGACCTTGCCCATGATTATGCGTATGTTGGATCTTGTGTTGATGAACCAACCGATGTTACCAATGAATCGTCTTCTGTGTCGTAGATTTTAACCACTTGTTCTGTTTCAACTTCATGGATCGTGTTGGCATGAGCACGTTGTTGATTATTAGCAAATGTTATCGCTGAGTCGAGATCGTCAAATTCATATTCTTTTGTCGCTAAACGTCCTTGTTTCCATTGATGTACTTTAACTTTATGTTTGTGATGGTGTCCCATTATATTATCCTTTGAATAGTTTCGCCCAAATTTTGGCTGTGTTATCTGTATATTTATTTAGATTCCTTTGATTCAGTGCAACATTGATTTTTGGGAATCTATGTGTTAGCAATAGTTTGTCAGCGATCTCATCGCTTTCTGCCGGGCGAGCATTGAACCAACGGGTAGCCCACGGTATTTCATAACTGCCTACCACTGGCACGCCTTGGCTGATCAAGTCAGCTGATACTATGTTAAATGTTTCTGAAAAGTTACACTGTAGGCCGATATCCATGCCCGAACAGATTTCTAAGAATCCTTCACGTGGAGTCCACTCGTGTCCAATCAGCTGATGCCCACTATTGGCCAGATGTTGGAATAGACCTCGTAGGTTATGCATGACGGGATCACCTTTCATCTCAATGCGACCCATGTTGATGTGGAAACGTAACTGCTTGCCAATCTTTTCTGCGAACTTCAATGCCGCCAGGGCCTGCACTAGATGATTCTTCAATGGACGGACAGCACCAAAACAGGCGATGTCTACCCAATATTTGTCCTTGTCGTACTGTTTCTTCTTCATGGCCTGTGGATAGAAATTAGGCATGTAGATGATACGACGATCTGTTTCAGCGTCAGTCCAACCCTGTTTGATCTGTAGGTATGTCCTAACTTCATCCATCATGCGTGGAGCATTGACTCCGATGACGATGTTCTTGAACGTGACGTAGTCACCTAACCAATCCATGGCCATACCTTCACCAGCCATGAATGGCATTTCGCTGTGCAGGCGTATGATCCAAGTTACTGTAGGATGTAGTCGGGTTAGGATTTCAAACTTTTGTGGAACCACCCAGAGTGCTTCGATGATACAGTGCGTGGGTTTGTGTTTGGTTACTAGTCGATCGATACAGTTGTTGTCGATGGCCACTTCCATAGCTGACTCAACACCCATGTCGTTCAGCATCTGATCGACGAAGCTGGCACTGTTGAACAGGCCCGTGCTAAGGCCTCGGGGATTGTGTTTGATGGGATTGAAATCCTCGCGCCTTTTAAGTATGAATAGGACCTTGCTCACTTGAAAAACCTTTCTAGTTGAATTATATGCTATTATTTATGTTTGGAGAGATTACTGCTAGATTACATTGATTATTAGCCGTCTTTAATGATTTTACGTATGACTTTTTGGCCTTTTTCACCTATAATAGTGTATAAGTAATTGTGTAGCAGACGTGTTACACAGTTATGAAAAGCAATCTCAAGTCGGACCTTTGTAGTACAGTTTGTAATACATCTCCGATGATCTGATTTGTGATTATTTTAATTACAAATTAAGGAGAAATACTATGTGGACAAAACCAGCAGCAACTGAAATGAGATTCGGTTTTGAAGTGACCATGTATGTTTGCAATCGCTAATACGATTAAAAACATGCAGTAACTTCAAACTGAACCCATAAAGTTCAAAATGAAACGAAAAGCCCCTTAATTGGGGCTTTTTTTTGGTGATTAAATCGGTTGCAATCTTTCTGTAATCTGCGTATAATAAATAGCTATATAGGCCACAAGTCTATACAACTTAAATTAACCCAAAAGGAAAATAACAATGAAGAAATTAGTAATAATATCTGGTGCAATCGCCGCCGTAGCAGCAACAGTAGCATCAGCTACGATCATCCTAAGCAGTGAAAAACAAGTCCAATTAGAACGTGCAGCTCGTTTGGAAACACTAAGCGTGACAGCAGTTAAAAATGGCGACTACGAATTAGCCTGCAAGGCACAACGTGAAGTGGTAAATGCACTTTACCTAGCTCGTGTTAAGGGCAAAGACCTTGTTGGCACAGCAGACACTCAACGTGAAGAGTTCTGCAGAAAAGCACAGGTTTCTAGCATGAACGAACAACGTTTCTTCGCTGGATAATATTAAACCAAAAAGAAACCCACTTTAGGTGGGTTTTTTCTTGACTTTGGCTTTATAAAACTATAGCATAATATGCTGATCATTGTAGAAATCTTGGCCTTCCTAGTTGCTTAGTAGATAGCCTATAAATGAAAAAGCCCCTTAACTGGGGTTTTCATTTTATATATTTTGCGGTATATAAATATTAATATGAATTCTACTTCTCATTTATTAAGACCTGTTGATCTTGAGATTGTAAATCAAGATTGGAACAAAGTTATAGAGTTTTACTATAAAGCATGTGCTATGCGAGATGCTGGAAAATTTACTGGCAATTACATAGAAGAAATTTTATCAACAGAATATTCTTTTAAAGAATTTGGATCCATTACAACTCAATTTGATGAGAATGACGAATGGTATTGGGATACTATATCAGGAAAAATATTTGATTCTTTTTTTCCTTGGTTACCTGAAGCCAAAAAAACTTTTAAAAATTTAAATTTGGCTAATATTTCTTTAAGTCTGACGCCAGGTGATATTAAATTACACATTGATGCAAAAAAAACATCTGAAAAAAGTTCTAACCAATGCAAAATAAATTATGTAGTATCAACTGAAGATCCAAACGCTGTTACAACAGTTTATGATATTAATGATAAAAATATTTTTGCTTCGTATCCATCAATTCCTCAGAAGTTTTGGTTGTTAAATACAGATCACCCACATGAAGTCAAAAGCAACGGATTTAGAATAATGTTTTATTTTAAGTTTTATAATTCATTTGAAGAAGTTGCTGACCGATTAGCCCAACTTGAGCCTATTAGGTTTATTTACGATCTTAATAATTTGGCGCAAAAAGCCACATAAGGTGGGTTTTTTCTTGACTTTTATTCAAAAAGATCATATAATAAGTATACTATTAAGTTAGAGTTCTCAGCCAATCAATAACATATATGCGGAGTAATTCTAGATAGTACCTTCCGACGGGTCAGCTGCTGTTGCAACGGTAGTTCCGAGAACTCTAACTTAATAGGATGCACCCATCGTCTATCGGTCTAGGACACCAGGTTTTCATCCTGGTAAGCGGGGTTCGATTCCCCGTGGGTGTACCAGTTTTAAAGTTTTGCCCCGATGGTGGAATTGGCAGACACGCTTGTCTTAGAAGCAAGTACCGAAAGGTGTGAGAGTTCAAGTCTCTCTTGGGGCACCAAGTTATGGTGGGTTGGATGAGCGGTTTAAATCAGCGGCTTGCTAAGCCGTCCTCTGTAGAAATACGGAGCACAGGTTCGAATCCTGTACCCATCGCCATATAAATAATATTATGAAAAATAAACTAAAGAAAATCCTAGTCAGTCCCTGGACTGCTCTCATAACACTATCCTTAATAGTAGCAGTTATCTTCCAAAGTCCCGTATTCATAGAATCAGTGCGTTTGAGATATTTCGATCAGCTGATCACCAGCCAACCACGAGTCGAAAATAATATCTACACAGTCAACATCGACGAAGCTACTATCAACAAATATGGTCAATGGCCATTTAAGCGTAGTGTCTATGCTAACATCATCGCTGACTTATACAGTCGCCATGCAGGTTTAGTTGTATGGAATGTTCTAATGCCAGAAGCAGACCGCCAAGGTGGTGATAGTGCCTTAGAAGATACGCTTAAAGATTATCCTGTCATACTTACTAATATACCATCAGACGCCAACAAAAATACTGCTAAGAAACCAGGATCAGCTGTGATTGGATCAGAGTTCATTGATACCATCGTTACTTATCCAGGTATGATTGCCAACATTCCTTCATTAGAAGCTGCGGCCGCTGGTGTGGGCATCGCTAACACTATTCCAGAAGTTGACGGTGTAAATCGTCGCTTGCCTTTATTCATAGGCTACAATGGTGGATTATATCCCAGCGTGCCACTAGAAGTCCTACGTGTTATGAGCCATGACGACACATTCCAAGTTAAACTAAATGAGAATGGTGTCGAGAAAATGCGAATCCCTAGCTTCCGTCCTATCTCAACAGACAGCTTGGGTCGTATCTGGGTTGATTGGAGCCAGGATTCGATTCCTGTGTCAGCAGTCAAGCTACCCAAAGACTTCAAGAAAGGTATCGTTATCGTAGGTACCAGTGCCGCAGGCTTGAGTAATCCAGTGCCGACCAGCATGGGCGCAGTATGGCCACAAAACATGCAGGCCGCTGTGATCGGTACACTAGCCAACAATGTCAACATCGAACGTCCTGATTGGGCACCCGGTGCTGAACTATTAACTCTTATCATAGTCAGTTTGATCATCTTGACACTGAGCCGTTGGATATGGATTGGCATAGGAGTTGGTGTAGTATTATTAGCCAGTTTAGTTCCTGTGAGTTTCTACTTGTTTGCACACTATAAGTTCTTGATTGATGCTATAGTTCCAGTAGCCGGCGGAGTGTTGGTCATGCTACACGCTTATGGTGTTAAATTCATCAGCGAATACCTACAGAAACAACAGATCAAGAAACAGTTTGGCAGTTATGTGTCACCTGTCATCGTTGAAAGACTACAAAAGAATCCAGACTTGATCAAACTAGGTGGTGAAGAGAAGATGTTAACCGCAGTCATGACTGACATGCGTAACTTTACAGGACTCGGTGAGAAGTATGGTGCAGATGTAGAAGGCTTTACTGCTATCATGAATCAATACATGACAGCTATCAGTAAACCAGTATTTGCCAATGATGGTTGTTTGATTAAGTTCATCGGTGATGCGAGTTTACATATCCATGGTGCGCCATTAGATGATGAACGTCATGCTTATCATGCAGTTAAGACTACATTAGAGATGATAGCAGCTGTAGAAGAGTTCAACAAACATCTCGAGTCAATTGGTAAACCACCAGTAGGTATGGGTGCAGGTGTTAATACAGGTAAGATACTGGTAGGTAATATTGGTAGTGAAGGCAAGATGGGCTATGATGTGCTTGGCGACCCAGTCTCAGTCGCTGCTCGATTAGAGAGTCAAACTAAGTCTTACGGTGTATTAATGATCCTTGGTCCTGATACTGCTGATGCAGTCAAAGACGACTTTAATGTAATATGGTTAGACAATATCGCTGTTAAAGGTAAAACAGTTGGGTTGGATATCTACACAGTAGGTGAAACTGTCAAATACAAACATGAAGAATACAAGAAAGAATACACACGTGGTAACTGGAAGAAGGCATTAGAGTGGGCACGTGAGCTTGAAGCCGATCCTAAAGTCACTATCCAAGAATACTATCACAAGATGATACTACGTATGGAAGAAGGTCTACCTGCTAACTGGTCTGGTACATATCACGCTACTAGCAAGTAAAACTGTTACATTTTGTTAACATCTCAAATCGTAAATACTAAACAGCGATCTTATTCATTCTGACCGCTAGGAGATTGTATGTTAAAACAACTCGCGGCGTTAACCATTTTATTCTCTACAAGCCTATTGGCGGCAGATTATAGTAAAAATAAAGAACTATATATGCCAAATGAGTCAGGTGGATTTATAGTCTTAACCTTAGAATCCTGTAAATTCCCAGAAGCGGTTAAACAAGGATTTGCTAACCGTGCCTATGCTACTGAAAGCGATAGCGAACGGCCAGCTACACACGAAGGATGTTGGGATAGCCCTAGCACAGCAGATGCGCCAAAACTGCAAGGTGTAAAGATCATACCATTGGTCAATCTTTGGTTTGATGGTGAAACAGTAACTTTTCCACAAACCATGTTTGGACCAGAGAAGAAACGTTGGGATTTAAAGTTACCAGAAATTACAGTTAAACCAAACGTCTAGCAATTAATCAAAAAAGATAATATAATTATATTATGAGATATTGGATATTCATACTCACACTGATATTTTCATTGGCGGCAAGTGCAGATATTACTGCTCGCAGCTGGATCGTTGCTGATGGGAGAGGTAATATAGTCAGTGAAAAAGATAGTTTACATGTGCAACCTATCGCTAGCATTACCAAATTGATGACAGTATTAGTAGTGCTCAAAGCCGACCAACCTAAAGAAGAAATGATCAAACTCAATTGGCCTGATGCTAAGATGTATCACACACGATTGCCACGTTCAGTTAAAAGTCTAACACGTGATCAGCTGATAGACTTAGCATTGGTCAAGAGCGATAACTTTGCCGCCCGACAGTTATGTAACAATTATCCTGGTGGCAACAGTAATTGCGTTCTACAGATGAATCAAGAAGCAGAACGCCTAGGTATGATACATACACACTTTGATGACGCTACTGGCTTAGACGAAGACAATGTCAGCACTGCTTATGATTTAGTTAAATTAGTATTAGAAGCCAGCCGGTATCCAGACATCACTGATGCTGGTGGATATCCCGTAGTTAAGATCAATGTCAAGAAACATTGGTGGGAATTTAAAAATACCAATCCCCTGGTTAAAGAAAATGGTACCATACGTGTCAGTAAAACAGGCTACATACATCAAAGCGGTGGATGTATAGCCATGTTAGTTGATACTGATTTAGGTCCTAGAGTTATTATCTTGCTTGGAAGTAAAAATACTCACACACGTATTCCTGAAGCACAGGAATTAATACTGAATGTCAGCAATAAAAGTATCAGTGTAGTGAATTAACTTTCGCCACTAGCTGCGGCATTATCATCTTCTGTCTTAGCTTTGTGGACTTTTTGATTAATTTCTTTTTCAGCTTCAACACGTTCGTGTTCGATTGTTTTACCGCGTAAATGTAATACTGTATTAACTTTCTGATTTAAACGAATCAAATCATTATCCAGCATACGGATACGATCGATAAGTGCGATCAGCACTGTGTTGGCATCTGATATAACAGGTTTCACTTCTTTCGTAGCCCACTCAAATACGAATTTAATAATAAATCCCATACCAACCGCCATGACGATCGGAAAGCCATACTTGTTGACTAATCCTACGATATCCATTATTTTTTCTTCCTTGATAATTTATTCACTAGATCTTCAATAGTAGCCTGTTGAGCTAAGACCTTAGCTTCAAGTGCTTCAACCTTTTCTGCTGTGATCTTATTCTCTTCTAGGTCTTTAAGATTGCTTTCTTGATCAGCTGATTGTCTAGCTGAAAGAGATATAACAGTTTCTGTCAGACTTTTTACTTTGCTGTTGTACTCATCAACACGCACCTGTGCATCATAAGCCCAATAGGCTAGGAATGCTACAGCAATGATAGCTAGACTGGCAAATAAGGTTTTTTCTCTTTCACTCATATTAATGTAACCACCAAAGTAATAATCCTAACCATATGATCCATATAACGACCTGTACCCAAGTTTTCATTATAGTGGCAACCAGAGCCATAAGCCTTGTGCCATCAGTAGTATGCCGATAGCGCATACTCCAAAGCTGGTCCAAAATAGTGTCATGCTAACTGCTAAGATACTTGCTGATAGTAATACAATAGCCAGTTGATAAGCAGTACCTGCATAGCCAATCCACGGTGATTTTTTCTTAGCATAATCACGTTCTGCTTCTAACTTTTTAGCTTCAGCATATAATTCTTTCTTACCTTCACCTGATTTAGGATCGCTTTCATAGCTGGCCGCTTTGTCAGCGAACTTTTTAGCTATTGCTGGATTTGTTGTTTGACTTGCTGCGATTTCGTAAGCAGTTTGTTTGACTGATTTGGCTTGGTAGAATACCCAGATGTCATTGGCTTTGATAGTGTTGTTCATCACCTTGCTGCTTAGGCTACCACCATACCATACGTTAAACGCTAGTAGTGCGGCAAAAATGTTGATCACTAAACCAGCATGTCCTTTGATTTTTGCTTCACGTTCACTGCGACTTGGTCCACCAGCAGCTGGTGCTTTATTGTCTTCTGCTTTGGGTTCTTTTGTTACCATCCTTAATACTGAATCTATTAATGCCATTTTTATTTTCCTTAGTTAATAATACCTGTACCTGTAGTAGCAGGTAGAGTATAGAATTTATTTTCATACGATACGTTAAATGTTTTCCAATTATCTAAACTGGACTGCACGTCAGATGGTGCTTTATACTCAGCAGTCCAACTGTCAAGTTCTGTTTGATTATCAAATATCCATGAATAAACATAACCAGTATTGCCACCAATAGCTTGGAAACTAGCTGAGCTTATAAAGTTAGCGTACCAATCACTGGCTAGTACATCTGGTGGAAATGGTCCAACATTAGTTGGATCATCAATTGTTAAAACATAAAGTATTGCCATTATTATTTCCTATTCTATTAAAACCATTTCATTATATCTACTAGACAAAATCCTGCTACAAAAAATATTGCAATTAAACCTGCTACAACTATTTCACTGGCAGTCCAACTCATTCTTGTGGGTACTCCTGACCAGTAGCCCAATGTTCTAAACGTTCAGCATAACGTGTGATGCTGTGATTGCTGAAAAAATTAATGTCTCGCTTTTTAATGCCTTCTACAAAACCACGCCATACATCTTTAGTCACTTGCCAGAATGTAAGTGTGCGTAGGTTACCCCAATGGTTTAGGTACATGGCACCAGCTAGGTGTTTGAATGGCCAAAATGGTACACGTGCTACTATGTCTGCATTATTGACGAAACGGAAGTGTAGTAAGCCACTGCCTTCTATAGCGGCGATGTATGTCTTGTCACCTGCACGTGGGCAACCATAGGTAAACAGTGCCTGTGGGCTAGGCAGTGCTGGATCACGCTGTAGTTTGTATGAAGTGATCAGGGCCATAGCTGCACCTAGACTGTGTCCGGTCACCCAGATAGTACGTGTCTTGCCATATTCTATCGCTAGCCCACTTAGTCGAGGAAACACATGATCTACTGAATCTTTGAAACCTTTATGTAACATGCCAATGCCTGTTGAGCTTGGTACTGGTACTGCGTTTAAGTCAGCAGCGATGTCTTTCCACTCTGTTGGCTGTGTACCACGACAGACAAATACTAAATCTTCATCATTGTGTAAGAAGTAGGCTTGGCTACCATCTACATCTATAAATTCTGCTGTAAATCCTAATTCTGCGAATCTCGCCTTGCCTGCATCTCCATCTAAGTAAGCTGCTTCACTGCAACGAGCGAAGAATGCTGCCTGTTCTGGAAATGGTTTCATATTAATTGCCATTATACTATCACTCCTATTAAGAATCCTATGACCATACCTATCAACAGCATATAGAACATTTCTCTAGTTTTCCATAGCAGTTTATCACGTTCTGATTGTAAGCTGAAATCGTCCATCAGTCTCTCCTAGCGTCCGTCTTACCATCCGCTCTAGCAATACGGTCAGTGTCGGGTTTAAGTCCAAGAGCATTACTGACGATGGTATCGATGCGGATAACATCGTGATTCATTGTTTTTACGCGATTGTCTAGTGCTGTGATGATACCAGCCATGCCCTTGATTGATCCAAGAACACCACCTAGTAGTAGTTTGATTGTGAGATAAACGAAATAACCACCAGCTAGTGCTACTGCGACTGGGAATCCTAGATCGCCTATAAGTTTGAATATGTCACCCATAACTGCTCCTTGAATACTGCTTTATAGTTATAACAGTATTTATAAAGTTCTGGGCAAATTATCAGACGTTAAAATGATAAAAAATAATATTTTTATGTTGAGATTTTAATTTATTAAATCTTTGGGATAATCTTGAATATGATTCATGTGTGGGAGCTAATACATCTATAGATTTAAACTCTGCAGGAGAATATGTGTGCCAATCCTGGATACGCATATAATCTACTTCTGTACAGTCATATTTCATAGCAAAATCATAAAAATCTTCAATCTCGTGCATATTGTCAGCTTGTACTACCATTCGTATGCTAAGTTTAAAATCATAAGTTTTTCTAAGTTCTGCTATGAAATCCAGATTTTCTATTAGATCTTCAAATTTTCCACCTCTGCGTAAACGTTCATATGTTGATTTTTCACAGCTATCAGCAGTAATAGATAGTTTAAAAATGTTATTAGCTAAATGTGCGATACGGTGCCATCTATTTTTTTAATAGTAGGCCATTTGATTGGAACCAAAATTCAGCACGAGGATATCGATCCAATGGAAAATCTTCTAGGAATTTTAAGGTCAGTGGACTAGCCATCATTTCGCCCTCGCTACTTACGTAAATTGATACCACCTCAGGACTGGTTCCTGAAAAAACCTGTTGATTAAGTAATTCCATGACATTTTTATTTTTGCTTTGGAGATAATCTGATGGGTTAATAACTCGGGTCCTGCAACTAGGACAACTTAAATTGCAAATTTTATCTCCTGCAATATAAAAATATCTAGGAAAATCTACTACTGTTGGATCTTTATATTGTCTTAGATAATCTCCTTGGAGGTCAGACTCGTGCAACAATTTGTTGTTTATAATAATTCCGCATTTAGTTTCGTCACAATATTCATAAGTTCCGTTACGAATAGATTGGCGTATATCTTGGGCTAAATCGCTAAATAACATTTCTTCCAAGGTATTATTTAATATATTACCAATTATCGTTGGTTGCCACATAGCACAACTACACATACCAATATCACCATCACTGGATATGCTGATCCCATTGAGTGGCTCTGGACACATAAAACCCTGTAATTGTTTGATTTTATATTTGTATATTTTTTGAATAGGAATTACTTTAGTCATTTGGTTAGCACGTGATAGATGTTATTGTATTTAAAGAGTTTTGGATAAATTATCTCAGATAATTCATAGGTTCATCAAAAAACATGACTGGCATAACAACCCTAGGCAATATAGGATTCTTAGGCATTTTTACCATATGAGAAATTTGAGAGTTAAACACCATTGGTGCATCTAATTCTGTTTGGTCTATTAGATGACATTTTTTTAGATCAATGTCATGGAACAAATAATATTTTTTATCAAAGCTGTTGTTTACTGGAGAATATTTTTTAAATAACTCTTCAGGCACATCATACCAACAATTTATAGATCCTTTTGTATTTAAAATTGGAAAATTGATTTTTGCAATAACAGGTAATTCATCAATATGCAGCGGAACATGATCGGCTGACCAAACAACGGTAAATGCCACTTCTTTAATTTTTAACCCAAGAAAATCGCAGTATTTTGTTAAACTAGGACATTCTTTAAGATAGTCAGTTGTTTGTATTTTATTCCAAAATTGATCAGTATTTTTAGATAATAATGTTGTATACTCATTGAGGTATCTTAGTGTTTCATCTTGGATAATACTCAATTGATCACAAGTTAATTTATGGAAACATTTCATATTATCGTACCAATACATGATATAACGAGTTATAATCAATATGAATATCATTGTAACCTATAGCTTCAAATAATGTCTTTGTATTAGTGATTAATTCTTGAGCAAGAATCTGCGGAAATTCAGTATAAAAGTGATGAAAATTGTGTAAAACTATTGGTTCTACAGCACGAATTACATCATTTTTTCCATCATCAGACAAGTTACAATACCAACTTAATTGTTTTACTACAGCTTCAATCCTGGTGTCATGATCTTCAATTGTATCATAACTTTCATCAATTATGCCCTCAAAGGTTTTGAATCCATAATCACGTAGATATTGTAAATTACCTGGAGCTGCTAATAGCATAAACGGTTGTTTGCTGACTATAGGTTTGAATATCTTTTCAGTTAGATGTAGTTTAGGATAATAGAATACTGTTTCTGTAACTATATGCCAAAACGCATCTACATTTGATTTATCATTGTTGAGGTCTAATCTATCTATGGTTCTAGGAATATCGGCACTGGCACTACTGTGTATTTTTGGCCCATCAATTACTAATTTATCAACATCAACTAAATGTTCTTCAGCATGCCGTTTAGCAGATTCACTCAATTTAGTATTAGGATCTACAACTTCGTCACGCCAGTCACAGTGATGGTCGTCGGTGACACCAAAACTGATTAGCCCTTTATCTAATAATTTCTTTTCTTTCAATAAACTGACAAAATAAATCCTATAACTGCGATCATTGTTAATAATTCTGTTAAACGAAATAAAATCATGTTTATACGGTTTAACTATTAATTTATTGTAGTTTAAGGCATAGTATCCGCGATACCAATCTAATGCTGCGAACCCGTGAAAAAAGTAATATAATTTTTTCAAGTTAGTATAATCATTTACCTCTTGAGAATATTCACTGGTTACTAATACTGCTAGTCTAGGATTATATTCTAACAACTTATTAATGTAAGGATTAATTAATTGCGTAATAATAGGTTCTTGATCATAAAAAAAGATTTTTGTACCTGATATTTTTTTACGAGTAAATATAGATATATTATTAAGATCAGAATTAGGTACTCCGTTATACAAATGCCAAAATTCAAAATCTTTAAAAAGATTTTCGTATAAAAATTCGTAGATATGATCAATTTGGAGCATGTATGTCAATTCAATTAAAAACAGTAGGATTCGTTGGAATCGGTAAATTAGGTCTACCTTGCGCTGAAGTAATGGCACAAGAATATGACGTAACTGGCTATGATATTTACCCTAAGGTCAGTGACAAGATTGCAATTTCTGATACACTAGAAGGTGCAGTCAAGGGTAAAGATGTCATTTTTGTAGCGGTACAAACTCCACATGATCCCATCTATGATGGCAGCCAACCTATTACTCACTTACCAAACAAAGATTTTGATTATACTGTAGCGAATAAAGTACTGGCAGATATCAATCAATATGCTACACCAGACCAATTGGTAGTATTGATATCAACCGTACTCCCAGGCACTACCCGACGCGAGCTCCGTAAGCACATTACCAACGCGAGGTTTATCTACAACCCATATTTGATAGCCATGGGTAGTGTAGCATGGGACATGGTCAATCCAGAGATGGTCATCATTGGTACTGAAGACGGTAGCCTAACCGGCGATGCTGAACTGCTCAAAGACTTCTATGCACCCCTTATGGAAAACGATCCACGCTACGCTATTGGCACTTGGGATGAAGCAGAAGCCATCAAGATTTTCTACAATACATTTATTTCAACTAAGATTGGTCTTGTCAACATGATACAAGATGTAGCTATGAAGAATGGCAATATGAATGTTGATGTAGTCACTGATGCCCTAAGTCATGCCACTTTACGTATTATTAGCAGCAAATATATGACAGCTGGTATGGGTGATGCAGGCCCTTGTCATCCACGTGATAATATCGCCCTACGTTATCTGGCCGAAAACTTAAATCTAGGTTATGATATATTTGATACTGTCATGCATGCCAGAGAAATGCAGGCCAACAATCTAGCCATGTTCTTAGTTGACTTACAAGAACGACATGACATGCCTATCATCATACATGGCAAGGCTTATAAACCAGATGTGGACATGCTGGAAGGTAGCTACAGTCTATTGATTGGCAGTTACTTAGATGCACATGGTGCACATTATATGTATAGTGATCCCTTAACAGGCGACACGGTTTACGATGACACAGAAGGTATCGTATTACTAGCGCACAATCGCCAGATCACCTATGGTTACACAGGCGAACTGCCACAACAACAACTATACTTCACTCCTGGTCACGGCAGCATCATCGTAGATCCATGGCGCAGATACACCACTCGCAACCCATCATACAAGGTCATACACTATGGCAATACTAGACTACGTGATCAACATTGATCCTTTCTGGGACGATGAATATCTACATTTAGACTACCAAGAAGAAGCGTTTAATAATCCACTTGATACCGAACGCTGGCTTAAGATGGGCTATAGATCAAAATTTGTAGGCGCTATGTGCGACATGCGTCGTCCACAGCCGAGTTGGAATCATCGTTTTATTGAGTACTTTCAAGGACTACAGTGGAAAGACATTGGTACCAGTTATTATCGCATGTCAACGGGCGCAGTATTACCCACACACCAAGACACTTATAAACGTTACGTTGAATTGTTTAATTTACAAAGCAAGGAACATACCATACGCCGTGCCATTGTATTCTTAGAAGATTGGCAGTCAGGGCATTATCTAGAACTAAAAGGTGTGCCGGTAACTAGTTGGCGTGCAGGATACACTGTAGTTTGGGCATATGATGCACCTCACATGGCAGCTAATCTAGGCACCACTCCAAGATATACCTTACAGATCACAGGGCACGTATGAAAATAAATTCAAACAATGAATGGGATAAACTTAAATCAGTGGTAGTGGGATCAGCTACTGATGCC
>Ga0316225_1002199_pt1 | contig 16609 bp, 14 predicted proteins | sample TBH18015metaG_FD_206010 | JGI IMG/M metagenome (GOLD analysis project Ga0316225, IMG submission 206010) | Freshwater microbial communities from Trout Bog Lake, Wisconsin, USA - TBH18015 | ecosystem: Environmental > Aquatic > Freshwater > Lake > Hypolimnion/Profundal zone | place: USA: Wisconsin... | reverse complement strand
CCAAGGCGGCACAGGACTGCCGCACTCCACGACGCTCGCGCGACTGCGAAGCCGCTCCCCGGTTCATGCCCAACAATCACCCTCGCGCTTTGGCGAGGTTAGCTCCTCAGGATGACAACGTTCGGGGGTCCGTTCTCACTCCTGCGCCCGATTTGCAACCTTGTGGGTAATGGAAAGAGAGGACTACCGCAGTCCAAGACTGCTGGCGCGTTCCTCAGAACTCCCAACGCAATTCCGCCTGCGCTCCCTCCGAAATTCCTATCCGAACAGTATTTGGGTGCCCCCGGACCGCCATCCCCTCACCCGTTTCCGAATCCTTTAGATGATGAACGGCACAGATCCGCCACCGGTTCCCCCGGCACCGGCGCACCTCCGGGAGGCGCTTCCGCGCCCGGACTGGATGGAGTTCCTCGACGAGGAAGAGTGGCGCGGCTTTTCTGATGTCGTCACGAGCGCCGAAGCCGCGGGCGTGGAAGTCCTGCTGGGCGGGGCGCTGGGGATGTCCGCCTACATGCCCTTGCGGCGGCATACCAAGGATATCGACCTTTACGTGATGCCGGAGGACCGGGAGCGCATCGTTGCCCTGCTGAGCGAGCTCGGGTTCGAGGATCTCCACGACCGATTGCCCTATGACCGCGGCTGGATTTACCGCAGCATTCGTCGCGAGGTGATCGTCGATATCATCTGGTGTTTTGCCAATCGGCGCGCCGTGGTGGACGAACGCTGGTTTCGCCACAGCCGGGCAATTTCCTGCGCGGATACGGTCTTGCGCATCGTCCCACCCGAGGAACTGATCTGGGCAAAGCTCTTCGTCGTCCAGCGGGACCGGTGCGACTGGCCCGACCTGCTGAACCTGCTCTTCTATACCGGCGCGACTCTCGACTGGGACCGGTTGGCGGCGCGGTTGGGTCCGGATCGCCCGCTGCTCGACGCCCTGCTGGCGGTGTTCGGGTGGCTGTGCCCCGGTCGGCCCGTCGCGTCAGAGTTGCCGTGCGGAGAAATCCGCGCGGACCTAATCGACAGCCGCGCGTGGTTTCTGCCGATGACTCACCCAACCGGCCATTTCGCCGAAAGCAACCGGTGAAAACTTCACCGTCACGACTATGTTGATCGGCGCCATGAACCATCCGGAACGCGATCCGATTTCAGAAATGGAATGGATGCGCCGGGCGGATCTCGGTTTTATCGACCTGACGCTGGAACCTCCGATGGCGGCATCGTGGCTGGTAAACCCGGCCGAACTGCGGGCGGGCCTGGAGCGGAACCGACTGGATGCAATCGGGCATACGGCGTTCTATCTTCCCATTGCCAGCCCGATTGAAGAGCTGCGCGCCGCCGCCGTTACGGAATTGCGCCGGTGCATCGATTGCTTCGCAAAGATCGGGGTGCGCTGGATGAATGTCCACCCCGACCCGGACATGCATTTTCATTCGCGAGCCGCAATGGCCGAACAGAACTGCCGATCGTTGCGCGAGTTGCTCCAGCATGCCGGGGAGCGCGGGATCGGGCTGATGATCGAGAATATCCCCCGCGGATTCAATTCTGTGGAACAACTCGCGCCATTGCTCGATGAGTTGCCGGAATTGGGCCTGCATCTGGACATCGGCCACGCCAATCTACGCGTTGAAAAGAACACCGCTTCGGCGTTGGTGGAACGCTACGGCGGGCGGATTCGGCACGTGCATCTCCACGATAACAAGGGAGGAAGCGCCGATCTTCACCTGCCGCTGGGCGCCGGCACGGTGAAAGCCAGAGAAGCCCTGGCCTCCCTCAAAGCCGCAGGATACGACGGAACGATCACTCTGGAGGTGTTTTGCAACGACCCGTTCTTTCTTCTTCACAGCCGGGACAGCCTTCGCGCGATGTGGGACGCGCTGTGAAATCCGGCCCAGCCAAGCTGCCCGGTTGATCGTTGACCGGCGCACCGCGCAACTTAACAGCTGTCACAACCAGCTTCTGGCGAATGGCGCTGAGCCCGCTGCGAACCCTCTGAAAGCTATTCCGCAGCCCCGCGATGCGCGTATTTCCGGTTAAATTCGGCAACGCGCTTGACTAGCTCAGGGTGGGTGGCGCTGCTAACCGTCAGCTTTGGCTGCCATGGGAAGTGCCACACCCAGATGGATGCAAGCGAGACCCCTTCGGCTTCCATCATGTCAAAGAATTTCCGCGTCCATTTGGCTTGAGGGTCATCCTGAAAACCGGGTTCCTGCTGGCTGATTTCACCGATATACATCGGCTTGTTCGCCGCATGAACGGCGCGGATTGTTTGGCGGAAGACATCCATGAATAACTTGTCTTTCCAGGAATTGTCCACCGCCCGCTCGATTTGCCCGATCGATTTGTCCGAACCGGCCCAGTGCAAGCTATAGAGGTCCAGCGGGTCCGGTTGGGAGGCGAGCGTGTTTGCAAGATACTCGTCCCAAGTGTCGGACCTGTACTTGAAATTGGGGAAAGTCTCGCGCCGGCTGGTGCATTCGACCCGGACCCCGGAATCGCCGCTTTCCACCATGTGATGCGAATCGAGCCCTTTGATGAGGACGACCAACTCCCGGTAGATGCGCAGCGTCATCCCCCATGTCAGGCTGTCCTCGCGCACGCCCTTTGTGCGCGTAGGCGGACAGTCCGCGGGGAAGAGGGCCGCCGGCAGGAGGTTTTGGTTCATCGCGTCAACGTCAGCCGCAATCATGCTTTCGTTCTCGAGCTCCCACATAAGGACCGTAGGATCGTCTTTGTAGCGCGTGACGAATTCCGTGATGTACTTGCGGGTCGTGGCGGATGTTTTTGATTTCGGGTCGAGGATGGCCTGGGCTGGTTCTCCGCAATACTGATGCCACTGCCGAACGCCGCCCAGTGACGGGACGAGCCGCAGTCGATGCTTGTGGCAGAGCGCGAAGAGTTCGTCCATGTTACGCCAGTACCGGGCTGGATCTTTTCCGTATAGCTTCTCAGTATCGATCGGATACCCGGGGCTGGCGAAAAACCGAATAAACGCGATACCGCTCTTTTCCGCGTCTGTGATTGCATCCACCATCGCCTGACGCGCCTTTTCCGGAGTGCCGTAAATCTGCCCGTTATGAAACCACGTCCCAAAGTAGGCCTGGTGCAGATGAGGAATATTGACGCCGATCGCCCGATACTCCTTGCCGTTTAAAAAAAGTTTGGCTCCCCGCCTGGTTACGAACCCGCAGTCAGATCCGGACTGGTGATCCGAATTCGCTGTTTGCTCTGCGACCACCGCCGCGCCGAGTCGCAATAGGGGTACGAATACGGAGCAGACGATCGCGCAGATGGCGATGGCTGCGGCAAAATTAGAAGAACGATGGTGGTGCATTTTCATCGGTCTGCAAAAGCGATGGATTTGATGGTGATTTGCGAGCCATTTGCGCGCACCCCATCGATCCGCAAGGTGTCGAAGGGAAACAAACTGGCGGTCGGCGATTTAAGATTGGCAAAGCTCTTCCATGGAATGGAATATTTTTGGACGCCTTTGCCGTAATTCAGGGCATACGCGAATTCCTCTTCTTTGAAAGCCGAGTTGAAATTCCTTGCGAGGGCCAACCTCAGCTCGCCGGCGGCGCCGTTGCCGTCGACTTCGAAGCATAGCCCCGCATGCTTTGGCGCCGCTGCGGCAGCGAGGCCGATACTGCTGGTAACCACAATAAATTTATTGCTCGCTTCCCCCGCGGCGGGGCCAACCGAGATGCCGCAAGGCGGGGCAACCTGGATGTTCGCCTTTCTGGGGATGCTGGGACTGGCTGAGACGACCGGCCGCCACGCGGCAAGGCCGCTCTTGACATCCCAAAGCTGGCCGTCATCCCACAGAGCCGCCGATCGGTCTGAAGCCGAACCCTCCCTGAATGCCGGCATGGTTGAGACTTTTTGCCCCTTTGAGTTATAGACATCCATGAAAACATACATGGGCAGACCCGCATACCGGGCCGGGATCTCCGCCCGGCATTCGCCCCCCTTTAGTTCGGCTTTGACCTCCGCCCAGTACCGCGCCTGCCAGATGACGTCCTTGCCGCCGGGACTCCAATAGAGGAAGGCTTCCTTGACTTCCTCGCGTCCGGTGGAAACCCAGCAGGTGTTGCGCTCGATTTCAAGATTCTCAGGTATCGACAAATAGGTCTCTTGCTGGCCAAAACAGTAGGGCAGCCATTTCCAGAGGCCGGAAAACGCGGGCTTTCCGCCGAAGCCTGGCGTCGAGTGGTCGAAATTGGCGTCGATGCACAATCTCTTTTCAGATTGAATGGCTTTATAGGTTTCGACGAGGTCCCCAAGGGCGCAGAAATGGTCCGACGATGAAGACACCGCAATGATTTTGGCCTTAATCGCGTTGGCGTGCGAATAAGCATCGAATGCCTTGAGCCAGATCGCCTTGCGCTCCGGGCTTAAATAGAAACCGCCTTGCAAGCAGTCCGAATTGGCCAGGTGTCCGACCGCGACATCCGCGAGCCCCGCGCTTATCCGCGAGTCCACCCCGGCAAGCAACAGCGTATAAATTCCTCCCATGGACCCGCCCATCGATGCCAGGCGCTTCCTGTCCACGTAGTCCTGCCTGGCGAGATAATCGAGCACTCTCCGTGCGCCGCTCACAACACGGTAAGCCTCATCCGTTTTTAAAGGGCCATTTACCCGGTAATTGGGTCTTCCGCCAGCCCACTTTGACTTCAAGCTTGCATTCGCGCAGCGCCATTCGAGATCCACACAAGCGGCCTTTAAGCCTTTGGCCAGGTAGAGGCAGCGTCCATCGTCTTTGCTTCCGGCGGTGAGATCGATGACAACCGGGATCTTGCCTTGGGGCTTCTCCGGGTGCGCATAGTAAAAAAAGATGCGGTCCTTGCCGGCCGCGCCGCCAACACCGTTCAAATAGATGCCTTCAATCTTGTAGCCGTCGCGGTTAACGGAGGAAACGATCTCGACATCCAACGGCTCCTTGGAAATTGCATCCCAATCCCAGAGACCGGTCAGTTCGGTGTTCAACGCTGCCAACGTAGCGATTTCGTCTGGCGGCGCGCCTCCGCCGGCGGAAAAAGCTGTGGTTACAGCCGCAATGCCCGCCAGTGCAATAATCATCGCTTTCATAGCTGTTCTTGCCCTACTGGGAAGGTTCGTTGGCATTCTCGCTGTCCTTAATCGCCTGTTTGTTGGCCCGTCTCAGTTTCCGCCTTTCCGGCCTGTCCGGGTCCACTTTTCCGGCGGCGGGATCGAGCTGTTTCAGCACGGTTTGCAGGCGCTGCCGGGCGGCGATGGCATCGCCGTCCTTCGTGTCGGCGGGAACGAGCGGTTCCGCGTACGGCGCATTTTTCATGTCGAACAACTCGCCGGATTGATTCAGTTTCCAACTCGACTCGCGATCGTACCAATTGCGACCCAGGAGGACGAAAATCCAATCCCGCAGCCAGTCACCGCCGGTTTGCCCGTAAAACATCGGCGTGAACGGTTTTCCATCAACCGTCACTCCCTGTGGCAGTTTGGCCCCGGCCAGCTCCGCCAGGGTTGGAAAGAAATCGCAGAAGCTTATGAGGTTTTGAGAAACCTTGCCGGCGGGCGTTGTGCCGGGCCAACTGACAATCATGGGTACGAGCGCCCCGCATTCCAGCATGGTGTGCTTGCACCCGGAGAGCTGTTTGCCTCCGTTGATCGTGCAGAACAGCTTGTGCCCTGGAGCTGTCCCATTGTCGCTGGCAAATACCACGATGGTTTTGTCGCGCAGCTTCAGATGGTCGAGTTCGGCGATCAGCTTGCCGACCAGCTTATCCATGTACGCAACGTTGTCCTGATATAGTCGGACGCCTCTGCTGCCGGGCGCGCTGTCGGGCGTGCGCAGGATTTGGCCGTGGATGTGCGACATGGGATAGTATAGGTAGAAAGGTCGATCCTTGTGACGCCTGATGAAATCCACCGCGAAATCATGCATCTTATCGGGCAGATATTCGCCATCCAACAGCGGGGTGACCTTGCCGTTGACCGTATAGGTCTTGTTGGCTGGCTGGGTGTTCCAGTATTTGCCGCTGCCGGTGAAGCGCAGATATTCGTCGAAACCCCAATCGGACGGCTGGAGCGGCAACTGAGCCCACTTTCCCACCTGCGCCGTCACGTAGCCCGCCTGCTTGAGCACCGTGGGCATCATGATTTCGTTGGCCGGATTCAGGAGACCGCCGGTCGAGTTGCTGGTCATTCCCGTGCGAAAGGCGTACCGCCCCGTCATCAGCAGCGCGCGGGACGGTCCGCTGAGCGGCGAGGCGTAGCAGTGTTCAAAGCGAATGCCGCTCTCCGCCAGCTTGTCGATGTTCGGCGTCTTGAAATGATCCGCCCCGTAGCTGCTCACGCTGCCGATTCCCAGATCGTCGGCGAGGATGAAGATGATGTTCGGTTTTTGCGGCGTGACCGGAGCGGCAGCCAGATGAAGCGTCCCGGCAGCGACTGCGAAGGCGGTGAGGAGGCATGGGGGTGTTTTCATTGAGGGTTGGTGGCGTCGGCGGGTTTGATTTCTTTGCTCTGGTCTGTCTGGCGGCTGCCAGACAGCAATCAAACACCCCTCATGACCGAAAGTTCCGAAAAGAACGAGCTCGCCGGCTTTGGTGTTGGCGACGCGGCGGAGCTAACCACCATCCGGGGCCACCCACCAGCTTGTTTCATCGATGTGGACGACGCTGGCCTCCCTCAACTCCAGGGCGTAGTTGTCGTAAACGGGTTCCAGCTTTAAGGGAGCATGACAGATTTCTTCCAATCGGAGGCCCGCCCTCTTTTTTTGTGGCCAAGAGATATACGAGCATAGATCGTTCGATCATGAATACCATTTCAGCTCCAGAAACCATTCTCGAACAGATTGCCCGCATCCAGCGCATGGAAAAGGGCACTCTCTCCATCATCCGTGAGACTCCCGATGGCCCCTGTTGCAATTTCCAGCGATGGGAAGGCAAACGCCATATCTCCGAATACATTCCCGCCCGCCAGGTCCCCGAGGTGCGAGAGAATCTCCAGGCGCACGCAGAGTTCGAAGCGCTTCTCGCACAGTATGTTCAACTCGTCAGCACTCGCACTCGCGATAAGCGGCTTGCCGGAGTCAAAAAAAAACGCCGGATGCCGAACTCTTCCTCGCCCAAGAAGCGGAAATCCAACAGTTGATGGCTCACTTCTCGGCGCAGACTCCCACTGGGAGTGCTGTGCAGGAGATCGAAGATCTCGTGCGCACGGCTATTTTCAAACCGGCAAACGAATTGATTGGTTTTCTTCTGCAATCGGGCATGTTTTGGTCAACTCCAGGCGCGGAGAAGATCCTGGCCTTCCGCTGCATCCACCACAGCCAGAGTACCGCGGCCTTTTGGAAAGACCGCCTCAACGACCTCGCCGCCCACAACGACTCCCTGCCTCTTGCAGCTCGATGGAAGAAATCTGTCCTGCACCCTCCGGGAGAATCGCAGGATGTCTGTGTTTGCGTTGCGGCATCGCTTCGTGTATCGGAGGTGTGACTTTATGCCCGACGCCGAACCGCCCGCTTTGCCCCCAGCTCCCGCGGGCTTTCCGTGTCGCGCTCGCTCAAAGGGTTCGACGATGCTCCTGGCGCTTTGGGCGTTATTGCTCATCTCCGCCGTCGTGCTGGCGTGGAGCGCGTTTATCCGGCGCGGGCTTGACCGCGCGATGGAGCAGAATTTCGCGTGCGAAGCGCGCGCTCTCGCGCACTCCGGAGTTGCCGTCGCCCTGCATCCCGCCGTGACGGGAACCTCGCCGCTGCTGCACGCTCAGTTTGGCAACGAGCGCTCCTTCAACGTGAAGATCAAGAGCGAAGGCGGGCGATTGAACCTCAACTTTCTGCTGGCCGGCGAAGATCCCGTCCGGCTTATGGTGCTCAAGGAATACCTGCGCCAGCACGGGCTCAGTTTCCAGGAACGCGAGGTGTTCATGGATTGCCTGCTGGACTGGGTGGACGCGGATAATAATCGCCGCCTCAACGGCGCCGAAGCCGAGGAGAACTACCATCCGCCGAATCGTCCGCTGCTGAGCCTCGACGAACTGCGGCTCGTCCGCGGCACGCAGCCGCTCTTCGATCATCACCCGGACTGCCTCGACGATTTCACCCTGATGAGCAGCGGCCCGCTGGACTTGGAAACGGTCTCCGCCGCCACCCTGGCGTTCGTTCCGGGCCTTGGCGACCAGCGCGCCGGCCGGTTCGTGCAGATCCGCCAGGGAAAAGACGGCGTCGATGGCACCAAGGACGATCATGTTTTTCGCGACATCAACGAGGCGCTCAGCTATCTTGGCATCTCTCCGCAGCAAGCCGGTCAGTTGGGCGGCATTTTGGGGTTCAAAGATCCCATCGTGCGCATCACCAGCGTTGGCACCGCCGGAAAAGTAGATAGACAAGTAGAGGTGGTTGCGCGGAAAGTACCCGGCTCCAATCCTCAAATCATTCAGTGGACCGAAAAATAACATCGATCGCAACGCTCGCTCCCGCGCCAAACGCCTGGCGCGCCTGGATCGACACACCCTTGCAGCCCAAGGGCGCGGACCCGGCCATCCCAAGCGGGCGCCAAATCCGGGAGGCGGCTTCGCTTGCCGAACTTGCCTCCGCCCTTTCCAGCCAGACGGGACCCAAGAACGCCCCGCCTGAAATCAACCTTGCGTTGCCGACGCGCCTTCTCGTCCTTGAACGGCTGACGCTGCCGTCCGCCGACCGCACCGAGCTGGCCGGCATGGTGCGGTTGCAACTGGAGAAAACCCTCCCCTACCCTGTTGAGGAAACCACCAGCGGTTTCCAGGTGATCTCGCAAAAGGAGACGGAAATCGCTTCGCCCTCTTCGACGGAAGGCGGGGACGTTGCGACTGCCGTTCAGACGATGACCGAATCCACGGTGCTCATCTGCGCCGTTCACAACGAGACCTTGCAGTCATTTTGCGCGCCGCTGTTGCAAAGCGAGCAATTTCCGCATTCGGTGACCCCGTGGGCCATGCATGTCGCGGCGAAAGCGCTTCCGGGAGACATCGCCTGCGCACTCTGGCAGGAGGAAACGGATGTGGTGTTCGCCATTTTCGAAAACGGCGTGCTCGGGCACGTGGAAATCCTGCCGGCTTCGGAGACGTTTTCCAACGATCTGCCCCAGGCCTTGATGAGCGCCGAACTCGCCGGCGCGGATACAGCGTTCACGGTGGCGTTGGTCGATACCGCCCTGATGCAGCATGCGGATGCGCTCGAAAAAGCGCTCGGCGTTCCCGTCGCAGAACTGACGCTGGAGGAACCGCCGTCTTCCCCGCGCGAAACGCCGACCGATCTGACGTTGCAGGCATGGCGAACCGAACTGGCGCGCAGGCAACGGATGCACGCCATCCAGTCGCGCCTCGGCATCGCCGGGGTGGTCTACGCAGTGCTGATGGCGATCGCCTGCATCGGACTGGCCATGCAAAACCATCGGCTGCACAGCGTCGAGGCGGAACTGGCGAAGGTGCAGCCCCAGGTCGATGCGGTCCTCGGGCAACAGAACCGGTGGAAAGAACTGGGGCCGGCCATCGATCCCAGCCGCTTTACGGTGGAAATGCTCTTCCAAGTCTTTCAGAGTCTGCCTTCGACAGATGTCCGAATTACGCAATTCGAACAGTCCCCCAATGAGATTCGAGTGGAAGGCGAAGCGCCCGATGCCGCCCAGGCGGTCAATCTTGAGGAGAAGCTCAAGGCGCAACCCGCCCTCACCGGCTACGACTTCCAGGCGGGCAATCCTCAGATCCTTTCCAACGATCACGCCAAATTCAGCATTTCGGGCAAACTATGAACCGGCTTTCCAAACGCGAACGCATTTTGCTGGCCATCATCGTCGGGATCGTTGTCGTCTTCGGCAACCTGTTTCTCATTTCGGCCCTTCAGAAGAACTACAGCCTGATCGACGCGAGCCTCGCCCGTAAGCAGGTGGAGCTGAAGTCGCTCAAGCAAATGTTCGTGGAGCGCGATCTCTGGGCAAAGCGCGCCGCATGGGTGACGCAGAAACAGCCCAAGCTGGCCAACCGCGACCAGGCCCGCGTCACGCTGCTGGACGAAGTCAAGACCGCCGCCAAGGCGAAGAACGTCATGCTGGAAAATCCGGCGCTCGGCTCCATCGAAGCCCAGCCGGCGTATCAGTCGGTGTCGGTCAACGTGGAAACCAAAAGCTCTTGGTCCGACCTGATCGGCTTCATGTCTGCCTTGCAGCAACCGGATCGGTTCATCGTTTTCGAAACCGCCAATCTGCAAATCGACACCAGCGACTCCACCAAAATGCGGGGCCGGTTCCGGATCGCGAAGTGGTACGCGCCGTAAGAATTGTTACGCCGGGCGAGCCTTCGCTCTTTTTCGCAACAGAGGTACGCGGCGACAATCGAGTTTCTTTCCTCACAGCTTCAATGTCCCTCCGCCTAAAACGCTCTCCTCACGCCGCCGTGGAATGGCTCGGGCTTGCGGCGTTGCTGGGGCTGTCGGCTTTCTTCGTCGCCACCTCCTGGCGAAAGTGGCCGGACGCGCTGGTCGATTCCGGGCGCGTGCTTTACGTTCCCTGGCGCATTTCCGAAGGTGGCGTGTTCTGCGCGGATGTCACCGACATCTACGGCCCGCTTTCCCATCATTTCAACGCGGCTCTCTTCGCTTGCTTCGGTCCGGGTCTGATCGTGCTGGCCGTCGCCAACCTCGTCATTACTGCGGGAATCTGCTCGCTGCTTTATGTTCTTTACCGGCGCGCGTGGGGACCGGCAGCCGGCCTGGCGGCGTGTACGCTGTTTGTCTCGGTATTCGCTTTTTCGCAACTGACGGGAATCGGCAACTATAATTACGTTCTTCCCTACTCGAATGAAGGCACGCACGGAATGCTGGTGCTGTTGCTGCTGGTGGCGGCGCTCACGTCCTGGTGCGAGAAGCCGGCGGTGCGAACGGCATTCGTAACCGGCTTGCTGGCCGGGCTCGCTGCGCTCCTCAAAGCGGAAATCCTGCTGACCGCCGGCGCGGCTGTCCTGTGCGCGGTCGCAATCCGCTGGCGATCGAACGGCTGCCTGCCAATTCGATCTCTCGCAGTGATGGCTCTCGGAGCGGTGTTGCCAACAATCGCATTCACGGTGTACTTCGCCACCTGCCTGCCGTGGAACCAAGCTTTCGCCGCAGCGGGCCGAGCATGGTTGAACGGGGCGTCCCTGCGACTGGCTCTCAGGCCGCAATTGGAATTTCTGGGATTCGACCGCCCTTGGGCCAATCTTTGGGGAGAAGCCGTCGCAGCACTGGCTGCATGCGTGCTGATCGCTCCGATTCTCGTCGCTGCCTGGCGATGGGATGCGTTGCAACGCGGACAACGGATCCTGATAGGGATCGGCCTGACACTGGGGCTTGGAGCGGTTTCATGGCTTTGGGTTTCGTGGATGGATTCGGGCCGCTGCCTGCCGGGGTTGCTGGCTGTTTACCTCGCAACCCAGGGCGCACGGGTATGGCGCGGGCGACAGTGTGGCACGTATTGGCAAACATCGATTCCTCAAGCCGCCAGTTTTTCCGAGAGAAAGTCAGAACGTCAGGCCCTGCGGCTCTTGCTTGCAGTGACAGGCGCTGTGTTGCTGGCGCGAATGATGCTGAACGCCCGAATCGCGCAGTTCGGCTTCTGTCAGGCCGCCATCGCCGGGACGCTGCTGCCGGCGGCCCTGATCGGGGAGCTGCCGGAATGGCTCGGGCTGGGAAAGGGTGGCCGCGCGATTGTGCTCGCCGGAGCGCTGGCGTTAATCGGGCCGGGAGTCGTGCGCATCGCTGGGGTTTCGCAGCGGCTGCTGCGGCTTAAGACGAGTTCGATTGGCGAGGGCACGGACCGATTTCTGGCCTTTCCGGGCGCAGTGTCGCCGATCGACGGCTACGTGAAGGCGACCGTTGACGCCCTCGCAAAACTGCCCCGCGAACAATCGCTGCTGGTGCTTCCCGAAGGGCGGATGCTCAATTACCTCCTGAGAATGAAAGCGCCCCCCGGCTTGCTGCCTCTCGACGACCCGGATGCGCGTACCCTGGCGCGACTCAGCCGGTTTCCGCCGGACTACGTGGTCTTCATCAGCTATCCCCTGCGGGAGTACGGCATCGCGACTTACGGCAGCACTGTTTCTTCCGGAAAAGACATCGTCGACTGGGTTCTGGCCCGCTACCAACCCTGCGGAAGCCGCGGGGGGAACCCAATGGAAGCCGGCCAGTACGGCGTGACCATTTTGCGCCGCCGGTAAACCGGCCTACGCCAAGCGCCGTTCCACGTCGGCTTGCAACTCGGTCCAGAGGCGGTCGAGCGAAGCGCGCACATCGGCTTTGATCGCAATAAGCTCCTGCCGCGTAAAACGGGAACCGGATGCCGGATCGCGCCGTCCGAACAGGTAAAACTTAATCTTCGGTTCGGTGCCCGAGGGACGCACGGCCACCCGGCGTCCGTCGGCTAGTTCCATGATCAGCATTGCCTCTTTCGGAATCAGATCGCCTTCGACGTCGTAAATGTCCTCGGTGGCGAAATTGCGATTGGAGACCACCGCCGTCCCGTCGATTTGCACCGGCGGTTGGGCGGCATAGGAAGCAGCCAGGCGCTTGATCTTCGCCGCGCCTTCCGCGCCCTCGAACGTCAGGTTTCCGTTCTTCTCGATATAGAAACCGAACTCCGCGTAGACCTCGTCCAGAAGAGCGTCGAGCGTCAATCCGAGCGACTTGGCATACGCGGCGACCTCGCAGAACATCACCGCCGCACCGTTGGCGTCCTTGTCCCGCGCGAAATCGGCGCCGCTGTAACCATAGCTTTCTTCGCCGCCAAAGACGTAGAAGCTGGAGTGAGCCAGCCGCGCGGCGCGGGTTTCCTCCTCGGAAAGCCGGCGGTATTTCTCCTGAATGGCGCACGGCAGCGCGCGCTCATACTTGGTAAGCTTGGCGCCGATGTATTTAAAGCCCGTCAGCGTTTCCACGCAGCGAATGCCCAGCCTGCCGGCAATCGCCTTCTGCAAATCGGTCGTGACAAAAGTCTTGATGATGACGCACCGGTCCAGGTTGCCCGCGTTGATGATTCCCTGCCGCAGCAGCACGGTGGAGCGATACCACGCCATGAGCGAGCCAATCTGGTTGCCGGTCAGCAATTCCATCTGCCCGGCGGAGTTGCGGACGGCCACGCCCATGCGGTCGCAGTCCGGGTCGGTGGCGATGACCAGATCGGCGTTTTCTTCGTTGGCAAGGGCGATGGCCAGCGTGAGCGCCTCGGCGTTCTCCGGGTTCGGACTCTTGACGGTTGGAAAACGCCCATCGAACCCGGCCTGCTCCGGCACGACCGAAAAATGGAACCCGAGCCGCTTGAGCATCGGGCGGGTGATTTCGCCGCCGGTGCCGTGGATCGAGGAGAAGACAACCTTCAAATCGCGGGCTTTTTCGACGACCGAACGGTCGAGGATCAGCGTTTCGAGGCGATCCATGTAAGGGGCGTCGACTTCCTCCAGGACGTTTTCGATGACGCCGCGCCGATCGGGCGGCAGCGGTTGGTAGGTGTCGCTTTCGATGGCGTTCACCTTCTCGATGATGGCGGTGGCGTGCGGCTCCACGACCTGCCCGCCGTCCTCAAAGTAAACCTTGTAGCCGTTGTCGTGGGGAGGGTTATGGCTGGCAGTCAGGACGATGCCGGCGGTCGAGTTTGTGAACCGCACCGCAAACGAAAGCTCCGGTGTCGAACGCGGCTGGGAAAAAAGCACAACGTCCACGCCGTTTTCGCTGGCAACGCGCGCGGCTAGTTCGGCGAACGGGCGCGAGAAATGGCGGCTGTCGTGGGCGATGGCGATCTTGGGGCGCCCGGGCCGGTTCTCGCGGGCAAACCATTCCTTCAAGTACGCCGCCAGCCCCTGGGTGGCGCGCGAGATGTTGAAGTAATTCATCGCGTTGGTGCCCACGCATGGAAATTCGGGGCGATCCAACGCTTGCGGCGTGCCGCGTTCGGCGGACGTCACGATCTTCCCGATCGTCCGCCCGCGCAAACCGCCGGTTCCGAAGGCGAGCGTTCTGAAAAAACGATCGTTCAGCTCGGCCCACGCGCCCGCATCGACCAGTTCGGTGACGCTTTTTTCATCGACCGCGGAACTGCTTCGGGCGAGAAGCTCCAAGACATTGCGTGCGCTCGAATCGAGAAGTTGCCCCGCGGAAACCGCGGCTTGAATACGTTCAGTGAGGTTACTCATGGCGAATGCGGCAGGATTGTAGAGGGACGATTTGCGAAATCCAGCCCTAATAGCGATTGCCTCGGCACCGCAACGGATGGGCAACGGATGGGCCCCCGCGCACCCCCATCTTTAGCGAGGAAAGCGATCGTGCGGGAGCCGAACGCTCTGCATTCCGGGGAGCGCACCTGTTGCCGGGGATATTTATGCCCATCGCAATCCGTTGCACCCTTGACGATCACGAAATTCGAACGAAGGTACGACATTAAGCATTCCCCAATGAAAAAATTGTACGTCGCTCTCGCCGTTGCCGCGTTCGCGCTCTCGGGTTGTGTTACCCTCAGCCGCACCGACCGGTATCTATTGATGGATCATCAAGTGCCGGCGCCGCTGTGTGCGCATATGGCTCATGGTGAACCGCTCGCGCTCGATGACATCATTGAGCTTTCCCACAGGAAACTCTCGCCGCCCTTTATCATGCATTACCTTTACAGGACCGAGGCCGTTTACCGGCTTGGTTCTTCCGACATCAAGCGTCTGAAGGCCGCTTCTGTCGCCCCGGAAGTAATCGACTACCTGCAAAGGACTCCGATGCTCTTCGGGGTTTACGGAGGCGGCGCGTATTACGGTCCGCACTGGTATGGGAGCCCCAACTACTACGGCGAAGGCGAACCATACTGGTATGGAGATCCTTACTATTACCCCGCGCCGTACTACGGTGTCGAAGTGTGGGGGGGACGCTATCGGGGACCCTTCGGCTATCGCGACTGGCACCGCGGGGAAGGCGGACGCTACGATGGTCGCTACGATGCCCGGCCCGGCCGAGGCTTGGGACGTCCCAACGGCGAACATCGGGAGGGTACACCCGCGCATGGCGGTCGGCCGGAGGGCGGACCCAGAGGCGGATCGCAACGGTCCGAAGGCGGAAATCCTCGCGATAGCCGCACCGATCATGGCGGTCCGGGCGCGGGACCACGGCAATAGCCTGGGTTGAGACCGTTGCGATGCCCTTCCGAGGGGTCCTCGTTGCTGGTCGCGTCTCACCCGCCCAATACTGTTCTTTTAAACGCGCTTCCAACCAAGGCGCAGGACAAATTTCTTCTATTATTTGGCCCGCCGATTCTTGCGGGAACGTCGGAGACCGAAATCTGGGGAGCGCACGCGCCCTCGCGTGCGGCCTTTGGCGCCCCGCCAAAGGCATCTTCTCAAGAAGCTCGCATTTAACCGAGTAACCACGGATTACACGAATGAACACGGATAGGTTTCATCCGTGCCAATCCGTGAAATCCGTGGTTTCGATAAAGCAAAAGTTCGCGTCGGTGAGGACGCCGACGCCAACACGCGAGGGCGCGTGTGCTCCCCAGAGTTGCAGGCCGACACCGTTTTCTTAATCCGTGTATATACCCCGGTATATACAGACCTCCCGGTGATTGCGATCCGCCGGAAGAAATTTGTTCAGCGCCCCGTTCGTGACAACCCTTCCCGCCGCGCTTGCCATCCCCCCGCCAACCGCGTAATCTTCCTGTCGGGGCAGCCATCCATGCGCTCCGTTCCTCACCCGATGACTGCGAGACACGCCATCTTTTTTGCCGCCTTTCTGGCGATGACCGCCCGCGCTTTGCTCGGGCAAACGCCAACCATGCCGGCGATCTCCGTCGCGACCGGGGCGGCCGTTCCGACTGCCGCGCCCGCTTCGACGGCGGGCGCACCGCCCGCGGCCTCTTCGTCCGCGGCCTCTTCGTCCGCGACGCCGGCCAAATCTGAACAGCCGACCGGGTTCCTGGGGAACAGCGTCCCTCATTTCGATCCCGCCACGGAGTTGCTGACGTGGGACGGCAAGAGCTGGAACATCAACAACAACCGCATCTTCCAGGCGCGTTTCGAGAAATACTTGAACGCCCCGGAAGAAACCGGCACCGACGACCGGCAGTATCAGGCTCTTCTCCAGACGATGGCCGACTTCCTTGCTCCGGGCGTGGCGAACTCCCAGAACGTGAAGACGTCGTTCGCAATGCTGCCTCGCGCGTCCCGCTTCGAGGTCGATGCGCACCTGTGCGACAGCATCGCCGATGCCGTTTACGCGGCCTGGCAGGCCCTGCACGATTCCGTTCGCCTGGGCGAAGCCAACGTTATTCTCGAACAAGAACGCAAACAGCACGAGTGGAACATCGGCGTCGCGTCCGGCGGCAGCAATCTTGCCCCGTCCAGCAAACAAGCCGACGCCGCCGCGCGCTGGCAGGCGGACCAGGAGCGTCAGCGGGTCGCGAAAACCGCGCCGTATACCACTCGCCTGGCCGAAGTGATGGCCAACATCAAGGCCAACCAGATCAAGCGCCAACTGACTGAACTACAGGCGCGGATCGAGTTCCAGACGCTCATCATGCAGATGTTTCTGCAACGCCGCTTCCAGCACGTCGTCATCGCCTCCCGCTTTTACAGGTCTGTTTTCGACGACGGC
>Ga0316225_1002193_pt1 | contig 16637 bp, 9 predicted proteins | sample TBH18015metaG_FD_206010 | JGI IMG/M metagenome (GOLD analysis project Ga0316225, IMG submission 206010) | Freshwater microbial communities from Trout Bog Lake, Wisconsin, USA - TBH18015 | ecosystem: Environmental > Aquatic > Freshwater > Lake > Hypolimnion/Profundal zone | place: USA: Wisconsin... | reverse complement strand
ATCCAGGCTGATGCCCCGCACGCCGACGGCGGCCCGGCCCATCGAGCGGACTTCCGCTTCGGCGAAGCGGATGCTCATGCCTTCTTTGGTGATCAACACCACCTGGTCTTCGCCGGACGTGAGCTTCACATCGATGAGGGCGTCGCTGGCGTCTATGCCGATGGCGATGATGCCGTCCTTACGGACGTTGGCGAACTCATCCAGGCGGGTCTTCTTCACCGTGCCCTGGCGGGTGGCAAAGAACAGCAAGCCGGGCTGCTGCCAGGTCGCTTCTTCCTTGGCGGGCCCGGTCTGATCGATGATGCGAATCAACGCGGCAATGGTCTCGCCCTCCTTGAGTTCGAGCAGGTTGGCGATCCCGCGGCCCTTCGAGGCGCGGCCCAGGTCCGGGATCTCGTAAACCCGCTCGACATAGGCCCGGCCCGTGTTGGTGAAGAACATCAGGTGGTCGTGCGTGCTCGCCGTAAACAAGTGCTCGATGAAGTCCTGATCGTTCTCGGTCGCGCCCTCGCGCGTCGCCATCCCGATCACCCCTTTGCCGCCCCGGCGTTGGGCGCGGTACTCGCTGACATTGGTGCGCTTGATGAGCCCGCTATGGGTCAGCGTTATGATCACCCCCTCGTTGGCGATAAGGTCCTCCAGCGCGATCTCACCTTCGTCGGGCACCAGTTGCGTCAGGCGCGGGTTGGCGTGCTTTAACTTGATGGCCTGCAGCTCGTCCTTGATGATGGCCAGGACGCGGGATTCCTTGGCCAGGATGTCGAGCAGATCGATGATCTTCTCCAGCAACCCGCCGTACTCGGCGCGGACCTTATCGATTTCCAGGCCCGTCAATTGGTAAAGCCGCAATTCGAGGATGGCGTTGGCCTGGGGCTCGCTGAAAGAGTAGCGGCCATTGACCAGCCGGGCCTCCGCGCGAATCAGGATCCCGAGCGCTTCGACTTGCGCACGGCTGAAATCGAAACCCATGAGTTTTATCCGCGCCTCATCCCGGGTCGCCGAACTGCGGATGATGCGGATGAACTCGTCGAGGTTGGAAAGCGCGATGAGGTAACCCTCGAGGATTTCGGCGCGTTCCTCGGCTTTGCGGAGCTCGAATTTCGTCCGCCGAATCACCACCTCACGGCGATGGTCGATGTAACAATTGATCAGGTCCCGGAGGCCAAGCGTCTTGGGCCGACCCCCATCGATGGCAAGGGCGTTTACGGCGAAACTGGATTCCAGGGCGGTGTGGGTATAGAGGTTGTTGATGACCACTTTCGCCACCGCGTCCCGCTTGATCTCGACCACCACCCGCGTGTTTTCGTCCGATTCATCCCGCACGCCCGTGATGTCGGTGAGAATCTTCTCGTTGACCAGGTCCGCGATCCGGGAGACCAGGACCGCGCGATTGACGTTGTAGGGAATTTCGGTGATGACGATCTGCTCGCGCCCGCTCTTGACCTCCTCGACATTAACGATGCCGCGAACTTTCAGGCTGCCGCGGCCGGTGTGAAAATACTGTTTGATCCCTTCCAGCCCGCACACCATGCACCCGGTCGGGAAATCCGGGCCTTTCACATACTTCATCAACTCGGGGACGGTGATGTCCGGATGGTCAATCTGGGCGCAGATCCCGTCGATGATCTCGCCGAGGTTATGCGGGGGGATGTTTGTGGCCATGCCGACGGCGATACCCGTGCCGCCGTTGACCAGGAGGTTCGGGAAGGCGGCGGGGAAAACGACCGGCTCGGTCAAGCGCTCGTCGTAATTGGGGACAAAGTCCACGGTGTCCTTGTCCATGTCCTGCATGAGTGTGCCCCCCAACGGCGTCAGGCGGGCTTCGGTGTAACGCATTGCAGCGGGCGGATCGCCTTCCACCGAGCCGAAATTACCCTGCGGGTCGATCAGCCGCTCGCGCATCGCCCAGGGTTGGGCCATGTGCACCAGCGTCGGATAAATCACGGCTTCGCCGTGCGGATGGTAATTACCCGAGGTATCGCCGCAAATCTTGGCGCACTTGAAATGTTTCCGGGGCGGGTACAGCCCCAACTCATGCATGGCGTAGAGGATGCGCCGCTGGGACGGCTTGAGACCGTCGCGGACATCGGGCAGCGCGCGCGAGATGATGACCGACATCGAGTAGTCGAGGAACGAGTTCTTGATCTCGTCGGCGACATTGATCTTGGCGATCTTCTCGTTGGCGGCGTACATCGGCACGCTGTAAGGCGGCGAGTCGCTGGGATTTCCGGGTTCGGACATAGCTCAGAGTGGGGACGGTAAGAACAGGTTAGACATCGAGATTGCGAACATTGAGCGCATTGTCCTCGATGAACTGGCGGCGCGGCTCGACCTCCTCGCCCATCAGTTTGGTGAACATCTCTTCCGCCTCCACGGCGTCCGTGAGATCGATGCGGAGCAACTTCCTCCGCGCGGGGCTCATGGTGGTTTCGAAGAGTTCCTTGGGGTTCATTTCGCCGAGGCCCTTGAAGCGCTTAATTTGGAGTCCGCGGCGGCCGACCTCTTTGATGCTGGACAGGATTTCCGGAATGGCAAACAGCGGCTTGACCTGCTGGCGTTCGCCCTCGCCCTCGAGCAGTTCGAACAGCGGTTTGTCTTGCGCGGAATAATGCTCGATGCTTAAGCCCTTTTGGGCGAGCTGATCCAGCAGCGTTTTGATAGAATGGCTTTCATAAAGTTCCTCATGGCGCGCGCGCCGGGTCGAGCCGTTAGCGCTCCTGGCCTTGTCGGTCGGGGGGGCTTCTCCTTCCTCCTCCCCGCTGAGCCCGAGCTTAAGGTCCGGATTCTCCGTGTCGAACCGGGCCAGGTCCTCCGTGCCGAGGAAGTAACGCACACTCTCCTCATTACCCTCGCGGATCTTCACCAGGTGCTGTGGGAGTTCGTGCGTCGCCGGGCTCCGCTGCTCGAGGTAAGTGGCAAAGTCCCCCCCTTTGCGGCGAATGCCATGGGCGAACTTATCCAGCGACTCCAGCAGATGCAGAATCTCACCCAATTGTGCCTGTGACAATTCAGTACCGGCCTGCAGGTTGCGCAACCGGACCTCTTCCGTCCCCAGTTGAACCAGGATCCGGTTGAGTTGGGCGTCGTCATCGACGTACTCCACCCGTTTCTTTCGGGCGATTTGGTAGAGCGGCGGCTGCGCGATATAGACAAACCCGCGCCGGACGAGTTCGGGCATCTGCCGATAGAAGAAAGTCAGCAACAGCGTCCGGATGTGCGAACCGTCAACGTCCGCATCGGTCATGATGATGATCTTATGATACCGTAGCTTCTCCAGATTGAAGGAGCCCTCGCCTTCACCGTCGCCGATGCCCGTGCCGACCGCGGTGATCATGGTGCGAATCTCGGTGTTCTGGAGCACCTTGTCCAGGCGGGCCTTCTCCACGTTGATGAGCTTGCCGCGGATGGGGAGGATGGCTTGGAACTTCCGGTCGCGGCCCTGCTTGGCCGAGCCGCCGGCGGAGTCACCCTCGACGATATAGAGTTCGGTGTTGGCGGGATCGCGGTCAGAGCAATCGGCCAGTTTGCCCGGAAGACCGCCGCCGGTGAGAGCGGATTTGCGCACCGCTTCCCGTGCCTTGCGGGCGGCTTCTCGCGCCCGCGCCGCGTTGAGGCCCTTATCCACCACCTTCCGGGCGACCGCAGGGTTGGCGTCGAAATGCGACATCAGCCCGTCATAGGTGATCGAACTGACCACCCCCTCTACTTCGGGCGAGAGGAGCTTCTCTTTCGGTTGGTTGTTGAACTTCGGGTCCGGATGTTTGACCGAAATCACCGCGACCAAACCCTCGATCAGGTCGTCCCCGGTGACGGCGGGGTCCTTCTCCTTGATCAGGTTGTTCTGCCGGGCATATTGGTTGACCGCGCGCGTGAGCGCGGAACGAAACCCCGCCTGGTGCGCCCCGCCATCCGGGTTATGCACCGTGTTCGTATAGGCCAGCACCTGTGCGTTGTAACTGTCATTATACTGGATCACCACATCCAGCGTGATGTCCGCCTTGCGTTGAACCCCGTTTTGGAGAAACTCGTACGGCCGACGACCTGTCAAGGCGATCACCTTGGGATGCAGCACCTGCTTGCCTTTGCTGAGTTGGTGGACGAATTCCTCGATGCCGTTGGCGTAGTAATAGGTTTCCCGTTTGGTCTCGGCCAACCGCTCGTCCAGGAAGGTGATCTCCAGGCCCGAATTCAGAAAGGCGAGTTCGCGCAGGCGCTGGGTGATTCGCTCCGACTTGAACTCGGTGGTATCCAGGAAGATCTCGGGATCGGGTTTGAAGCTGATGAGCGTGCCGTTGCCTTTGGAGCGACCGATGACCTCCAGCTTGCGCGTCGTCTTCCCGCGCGCAAACTCCATCCGATAAACTTGCCCATTCCGCGAAACCTCGACCGAAAACCAGATGGAAACCGCGTTGACGCATTTCGCCCCGACGCCGTGCGTCCCGCCCGAGTAGGTGTAACCACCTTGCCCATACTTGCCGCCCGAATGCAGGGTGGTGAGCACCAGTTCCACCCCGGGAATCTTGTACTCGGGGTGTACGTCCACCGGAATGCCGCGGCCATTATCCCGAATCGAGATCGAACCATCCACATGGATCGTCAGGTCGATGTGGTTGCAGTGCCCGGCGAGGTACTCATCCACCGAGTTGTCCAGCACTTCGGTGACGCAGTGGTGCAGCGCCCGTTCGTCGGTGCCGCCGATATACATGCCGGGCTTCTTGCGAACCGCTTCCAGACCCTCCAGCTTCCCCAGTTTCGAGGCGTCGTACGTCTCCACGGCGGGAGGGGCCGTGTTTATATTTTCCGCTGCGTCCAAGACGTTGTCATCAGGCATAAAAATCACTCAAACCAGACACTTCATCACCACGATAGAAAGCCTGAGAAGATTAGGAAAAAAGGCCACCAAACACAACTTCTATTTAGCGGATCTGGAACCCGCAAAACCACTATTAGTGGTAGGGGTTAACGCGCGGATCGCCCATATGTGGGTGGTCCCGGGTGCGTGAAGATAGCCCGCCAGGAAACCGCGCTCGCTCGACACGCAAGCCGGCTTACCCGCTTCCTAAAAGGCTCACTTTGGGCTGCGGGAGGGCTGGGTCCCGCGCTCCGGAATCCGGGGTGTCTGGAACCCGATTGCCCCGCCCCACTACGGGTGCGTGATCCAAACCTGACCGCTTTGGTTGGTTCCCAGGAAGAACCCGGTCGAGTTGGTGTTTTCCAACACCACTCCACTGAAGGCGACCGTCTTGCCACCCGCCGCCGGCAGGAGGGCAAAACTGCCGCTGAATGTGCCCGGCGTCAGGGAGAAAGTCAGGCTCAGGTTGGTGATGGAGGAGTTTAATTGCGCGTTGGCCACCTGGTTATTGGGGGAGACCGTGATCGTGTTCGTGATCGCCATGGGCAGGTTCCCTCCGACCGCAATCAGATTCACGCGGCTGGTCGTGCTCGAACCGAAGACGTTGGTACCCGAGCCTAGCGGCGCGTAATACGACCCCATCGGGGTGGTCCGCAGGTTGAATCCGTTAGTGTAGTATTTCGAGGCGGTTGATGCCGGTGGTCGGATCCAGGCCAGGTCGCCACGGAAGCACCCGTTCGGATTGTTCGTGGGAGGGAACGACTGCCAACCCCAAACCAGTCCCTTGCCGCCATAAGGCGAGACGTAGAGCGGCCAGAGGCCGTTCTTGGAGACGTAAACGCTCGATTGGGACCACGCCGGGCTGCCATCGGACGGCGTGGCGGTGAAGGTAATCTGTCCGGATGGTTTTACCGTGACGGCCCCGTAGGTTCCAGCCGCTGGCTGGGTGGGCGAGGTGTTCGCGGACAAGGAGAAATTGGTTCCCGGCAGGGTCAGATTCGTCAGCCCAAGCGTCAGGTTGGTGCCTGAGAGCGCAAAGTTATAAAGGGTCGTTGTGCTTGGCGCCCACTGGCAGGGATTGTTGATCGTGTCGGAGATCACGAGGTCGCCCGCCAGATTCGCCTGCCAGCTGCCGTTGCTATTGCTGAGGCGGCCGAAGATGCGATCGATACTGTTGGTCGTCAGGTCCAACCACATCACCACCGACAAGGTGGCGTTGCCATTCTTGGCGGTCGTGGACGCGAAGGCATTGGTTTGATAATTCGTAAAACTGCCGCTCATCGTGTAGCCGACCCCTCCCATTTGCAGACTGCCGGAGTACCCGCCGGATGTGCGGTCTACATTCAGGCTAAAGAACCCCGCGTTGGTGGGGTTGACCAGGCCGTTGGTATTCAGGAACAGGCCATTGTACGTGCCGGCCACCGGAACGAATGGTTGAGGGGTGATCCAGGCGTAGTTGGTCGCCGAGTATTGCCCCCGGCTGTCCAGGGCATAAACTTGAAAGAGATTGCTACCTGCCCTCAGCGTGAGGCCGACGCTCCAACTGCTTCCATTGGGCGGCGCCATTTGCGGCGGCGACCCATTCAATCGGTAAAGCACCTTCTTCACCGTCGTATGGAGGTCGCCGACGGCCGTCCCTCTAACCCCCACGTTGAGCGAAGTCGCCATGGTGCGATAAGAACTGTCGAGCGTGGGGCTGGTGATATTCACGATGGGGGGATTCGTCCCGAAAGTAGCCGCCACTGCCAAAGTCACCACGCTGCTGGTGACCGATCCGTAGCTGTTCTTGATCACGACATCGTAAGTGTTGGTACTGGAGGTCTTGGAAGCCACGATGGTCAAGGTAGACGTGGCCGCATGGGTGGCGTTCGTTACCGTGACACCGCTGTCCAGGTTACGGCCCCTGAGTCGCCAATAGAAGGTCAAAGGGAGTGTGCCGCCTGCGGATGCAGTGAAGGTGTTGGTCGAGTTGGTATGCACGGTCAGGACCTGACCCGCCATGGACGGGTTGGAAGGTTGGCTGATGATGAATGGCGGGAAGCCGGACAACTCGTAAACCACCCCATCCAGGTTTTCGGAGGTACCCCCATAGGAGGTGACGCCATAGAAGTTGCCATCGAGCCCCTGCGCCAGTCCGGACTGGGGCTCATAGCCATAGCTGGTACCCGCGAAGGAATACAACCGGGTGAAGGTCCCGTTGGTGTTGTAGGAGAAGATCGTACCCTCACCGTACTTGCCCCCGAGTTGGGTCGTGCCATAAAAAGAGCCGTTCTTCCCCAGGAGCAGGCGGGCCGTGCTGCCCATGCCGTTGGTCCCCCCGAATTCCCACAGGGGCGTCATGGTCACACCCGAGGACGAATTGGCCTTGTTCAGCCCGGTCATGCTGAAAAGCGTCCCGCCGCCGTTGGTCCCGCCGAAGGTGGTCGTGCCAAACAAGCTCTGCTTGTCCGGCCCCAGGACCAGGCCCGCTTGTGGCTGCGCCCCATCCGTGCCGGCGAAGTCGTAGAGGGTGTCTAGCGGTTTCAGGCCTGAATACTGGCTGGCCAGTTGGTAGAGGAAGATGGTGCCTAAGTTGTTGCTCCCGCCATAACAAGTGGTCCCATAGAGGTTTCCGTCCGCACCCAGAACCACTCCTCCCATGGGCTGCGCCCCGAGGGCGGGGCCGCCATCAAAGGCAGACAAACTCGTAAGGCCTCCGGTGGCATCCCAACGAAAGACGGTGCCATAACCTCCGTTGGTCCCGCCGAATTGGGCCGCGCCATACAGGCTGTAGCGGCTGGGCTTGACTGAACTATTCGTATAAAAAACCAGCGGCCCCATCGGCCAGGAGCCGCTATTCGTTCCATCGAACGAAGCCAAATTAACCAGGGCCGGCGTGGCTGTGCCGTTGGTCAACACGAGCATGAAAATATTGCCATACCCGTAGACGCCGCCGGCCGTGGTCGTGCCATACAGGTTCCCGTCCGGCCCGGGCACCAACGGACTTTCCGGGTCTAAGCCATTAACACCGTCAAACGAAGCGCAGTAATCCAGAGCCATGCTGTTGGCCCCGCCCCCGTTGGTGTTGGCAAACCGAAACACGGTGCCCCAGCCGTTCAGGCCGTCCGACTCAGTAGTCCCATAGAACAACCCGTCAGGCGCCAGCGTCAACTCCGCAAAGGGGTTCTCGCCTACCCCAGGAGTGGTGCCAAACGAGGCCAAGGACGTGACATTAGTGCCGGCCCCCGCCGTTGCCGTGGCCAAACTCGCCAACAGCACCACCGGGAGAAAACGAATGCCGCTCAGCCAGCTGCGAACCTCGGATTGAAGAACTCCAAATTGTGAAATGATTTTCATTTTATTCAGGGGCGCGCTCAACGCCACGGACCAAGCACCCTACTAATACCCCTTATTCTCGCCTGGGCAAGCTCTGATTTGAGTTAATTCAACGCTCCAGTTTTTGTTTCACATGCCGGCCAGCTTCGGATATAACCCCCCCGGTTGCGCGGATCGTTGCGCAAACGAACGGACGGCGTAAATAAAATGGCATCGATAGGACAATCTCCACCGGCTAGAATGGCGCTGCGACCGGGTGTCCCGGCTGGCTCTCGGCCTGAGCTTCCTCACCGTCGAGCCCCACGTCGAGCTTGGCGACGGGTCTTCTTTTCCCTGTTCTTCGTGGGCTGTGGCTGCGTGGGTGGGGGACATGGTTCCAGGCCCGTTGGCCCGGAAAGTTCCAGCCCCGCCAGGCCGCACCCCATCGTCACGCCGTCCGAGTCAACCGTGGGTCGGGTCTTGAGCGTTGATGTTCCCGGCCGATTCGTGGTTCTGAGTTTTCCTCCCGGCCGCCTGCCCGAGCTGGGACGGCGCTTCAACCTCTATCGGCACGGGCTCAAGGTGGCTGAGGTGCGGGTCGGGGGACCGCGCACCGGTGACAATACCGTGGCGGACCTGGTCACGGGGGACGCCCAGGTGGAGGATGAGGCCCGCGCTCAATGAGGGCGCCGACTCACCCCTCGGATTTGGAAGGCGTCCCGCCGATGGATTCTGGATGGGACTTTGCGCCCTTGGGGAGAAACTGCTTCTGGTAAGGGGAATGCAGGTTGAAATAGATGCCGCACAAGGGACGCGGATTATCCCCTTGGCTCAGGATGATGGTGATCTGGCGGTCCAGCGCGATGCCGTGGCGCAATTCCGGCACCCGCGTTTCATACTTGTCGATCGCCTTCCCCAGCAGCGAAACGAGGGTGGCTTCAAAATCCTCGGGCGTCTTGTCGATGCAAACCACGTAATTGTCGTACGCCTTCACCGCCGCCTCGATTTCCGGCCTGAATGTTTCTACGGTCACAACTCCCACCGTAAACGAGCCCCCCAATTAAGACAAGCGGTAACTCAGTCTTCACCCGGGAGTTTTTGACCGGAGCCGGGGTAGAGGAGCTGATAATCCACGGATTGAACGCCCACGATCGCCGCGACACCCAGCACGTCGTGAGCGTTGGATCCGCGCGAAACATCAGCGGCCGGCCGGTCCAATCCCAGCAAGATTTGGCCGTAGGCGTTGGCTCGGGTGAGGTGGCGGGCCAGCTTGCTGGCGATATTGCCCGAGTTCAGGTCCGGAAAAATGAGCACATTGGCGTTGCCAACAATCCGCCCGCCCGGCGACTTCCGAGCGGCGATCTCCGGCACCAAAGCAGTATCCACCTGAATCTCGCCATCAAAATCCGCGTCGAGATGTTTCTCCCGGGCTTGCTTGTCCGCCCGCGCGGTCGCAGCCTGCATCCGATCAATCGAAGGGTGCCGCGAACTGCCCTTCGTGGAGAACGACAGCAGCGCCACGCGCGGCCGCACCCCAAGCAGGTGGCGCGCCAGTTGAGCCGTCGAAACAGCGATGTCCGCCAGTTGTTCGACGGTCGGGTCGGGTATCACTCCGCAATCGGCCATGAACAACACGCCATCCTGTCCCAGTCGGGAGTCTTCGACCTCCATCACCAGGCAACTGGACGCGGTGATGGTTTGCGGCGCCACTTTAATGATCTGAAAGAGCGGCCGCAGCACGCTGCCCCCGGTCTCGTTGGTGCCCGAAACGAACCCGTCCGCTTGGTGCATCGCCACCATCATGGCGCCGAAATAATTGGGTTGGAGCATGGCTTGCCGCGCTTCAAACCCCCGCATTCCCTTGTAGCGGCGCAAGATCTCAAAACGCCGGGTGAAATTCTCCAATTCATCGCTTTCCGCCGGATTGATCACCCGGATACCCTCCAACGAGATATTCAGCGCCGCCGCGATCTCCTTGATCCGAGTCCGATCGCCCAGCAGAATCGGCGCGCCCAGCCGCAACGAGTAAAACTGGCGCGCCGCCTGCAGCACCCGCGGTTCGGTGCCTTCCGGGAAAACGATCCGCTTCGGGTGACGCTGCAGTTTTTCGATGACGCTGCCAATGAATCGCATGCGCCTGTACTACCCCAGGCTCCCCTAAACCGCAACTCGCAAACGTCCAGCCCCCCTCTCCCGCTCCGCTCCTTCCCCGATGCCCCTTACTTCCTGCCCCGGCGCATCTGCTCCGCCTGCCGTTGCGCCCGTTCCGCCCGGTCCTTCTGGCGAGCCCTCCGATGCGCTGCCTGCCGCAGCGCTTGGAACACCTCCCCAGTCAGCGCGAAGGGCCGAGCTAGCTTTTGCCGAAAGCTCATTGCGGGAGGTTGGAAACGGCGATTGTGCTTGCGTCGTTTGCGCCCGCGGAAGTGGTCATAGACCACCAAGCCGAGAAACACCACGGCGATCCCGATGGCGACGTACAGAGCGTACATTCCGATCGAGTTCCCGAGCAGGTCCCGAAAGGCTATCTCGGTTTGATTCATTGATTTCTGTCGTCACTAACTACCCGATGGCAGAGAACTCCACAAGCCCGAAATCCGCGCTCCGGCCGCCGTTGCTCGAATAGGCCCATGACGAAACTCGTCCAACCTCCCGGTGTTTATGATCTTGGGATTCGGTCGGCTCTCCCCGTCACTCCGGCCTTGACCGGTGGGCGATTCCCGGCGAATCTCAAATCGAAAAAGAGAATTGCTGAAACGGTCGCGTTATGAAGAATCCGCCTTACGAAGCCTGTCTCAAGCTCGGGGTAGTCATTTGGTCCTCCCTCGTCATGCCCACTGCGGTTGCGGCTGATACCAACGCCGCTCCCATGGCCCAATCTACCCCTGTGCTGACGGCCCAGGCGCCCGTCCCCGAACGCCTTCCGTATGGTGTGGGGGATGTCCTGAGCCTTTGCCGCGCCCGCATTAGCGAAGACGTCATCGTGACCTACATTCGCAACTCCGGAACCGCCTATACCCTGGGGCCCCGCGAGATCGTCTATCTTCGCGATGAGGGCGTCTCTGACCGTGTGATTACCGTGATGATGGACCAGCGCAAGCAGGTGGCGGCCGACAACACCCAGCAAGCGCTGCAGCAGGCGACTCAACAGGCCGCGCAACAGGCGATCCAGTCTCCGAACCCCGCTCCCCCCGCACCAGGTGTCCCGCTGGTGGTCGACCCCAATGCCCTGTTGGCGCCCCCTTACCCCGCACCCTATGAACCCTGCGTGGAGGAAGAGCCGCCGCCGCCGGCTTCAAGCCTCTATGTCATCCCGGACCCCGCCGTCCGGGCCGCTTACTACGGCGGGGTTCCTTTTGGGGTCTCCTACTATGGGTCGGGCTACCCGTTTGTTTACGGGCCCGGCGGCTCCTCCGTCTATCATTTCGGCCGGGGATCTGGTGGTTCTGGCCGCGGAACACACCGGGGGGGCTTCCACACCATCCCTCGCCGCTGAACTCGTGGCCGCATGATAAAACACAAAGCGTCGGCAGACCTTGGGCGGCTGGCCGCCTCGGTCGGTTGGATCTGGCTGTTGATTTGCTTGGCCGACGGTAATTGTTCACGCGGGTGGGGTGCTCCCGCGAGTTTGTTCGATCGGTTTCGGGCCGACGCGATGGCAGGAGTCGATGAGTTCGTCTTTGCCGCGCGCAAAATGAACGACTCCGATGGACACTGGTACGCCAACATCGGTTATTACGCCCACGACCCCAATCGCAAGGCCTGGCGGGAAGGCGCTCGGCTTTATCGCTGGAGTGCCCTAACCGGCCATCTCACCACCCTCCTCGACGACCCACGCGGGGGCATCCGCGATCCCCAGGTCAGTTACGACGCCTCCAAAATCCTCTTTTCCTATCGAAAGGGGGGCACGGAAAACTACTTGCTCTACGAAATCCACGCGGACGGGACCGGCCTGCGCCAGCTCACCACCGGTGCTTACGACGACTTTGAGCCCACCTATTTGCCGAACGGGGACATCGTCTTTGTTTCTACCCGCTGCCGCCGTTGGGTTAATTGCTGGTTGACTCAGGTTGCGGTGATGCACCGTTGCGACGCCAACGGCGGCAATGTGCGCCCTATCTCCAGCAACAACGAGCAAGACAACACCCCATGGCCTCTCCCCGATGGCCGTCTCCTCTATACCCGATGGGAGTACGTTGACCGCAGCCAGGTCGATTACCACCACCTTTGGGTGTCCAACCCGGACGGAACCTCCCAAATGGTCTGGTACGGCAACCTCCATCCCGGCACGGTCATGATTGACGCCAAACCTATCCCGGGCACCGACCGTGTCGTCGCGATTTTCTCCCCGGGGCATGGCCAGCGTGAACATGCCGGTCCCGTCACCGTGGTCGATATCAAGGCCGGGCCGGATGCCGTCGCCCACGCCCGCAAGATCAGCGACGACCGCCCCTACCGGGATCCTTGGGCCTTTTCCGACCATTGCTTCATGGCGGCGCTCGATGGGACACTCGTGCTGTTGGATGACCGGGGTGCGCGCGAGGAAATCGTTCGCTTGCCCGAGGCGGACCTGCGCGCCGGAATGCACCTCCATGAGCCCCGCCCTCTGGTAGCTCGCCCCCGAGAACCCGTCGTTCCGGATCGGGTCAATCTCGCTGAACCCTCCGGTCGCCTCGTCCTGTCCGACATCTACGAAGGCCGAAACCTCCGGGGCGTCAGACGCGGCGATATCAAGAAACTCCTGGTCCTCGAAACCCTCCCGATGCCCATCCACTTCACTGGCGGAATGGACCCCATCAGTTATGGCGGCACTTTTACCCTCGAACGAATCCTCGGCACCGTTCCCGTCGAGGAAGATGGTTCCGCCTACCTGGAACTCCCGGCCTTGCGCAGCCTGTTCTTTGTGGCGCTCGATCAGAACGACCTTTCGGTCAAGCGGATGCAGAGTTTCCTCACCGTGCAACCGGGCGAAACTACCAGTTGCATCGGTTGCCATGAACAGCGAACCCTGGCTCCCGCGCGGTCCGGTCCCGCCCCCACGCTCGCCGCCCTGCGCCGACCTCCCAGCCACATCCAACCCTTTGCGGGTATGCCAGACGTCATCGATTTCCCCCGCGATGTTCAACCCGTCCTCGATGCCCTTTGTGTGGCTTGCCATGGTTACGACCGGACGACCGTGGGTGGGCCGCGAGCGGGTCGGCTCGTCCTTTGTGGCGACCGTGGCCCCATGTTCAGCCACAGCTTTTACATGCTCACGGTCGCGGGGCTCTTCTCGGACGGACGCAACCAGGCTCAGAGTGAGCACGCCCCGCGGACCCTCGGCAGCTCCGCCAGCCGTCTGCTCAAGTTCGTCGACGGCACCCATTACGGCGCCAAGGCCTCGGAAGCCCAACTCCGTCTCCTCAAACTCTGGATCGACACCGGCGCCGCCTACCCCGGCACCTATGCCGCGCTCGGCTCCGGGATGATCGGTGGCTACCGCGAAAACGAGGAGGTCGACCTCGACCGGGATTGGCCTGCCACGCTCGCCGCCGCCAAGGTCTTGGGGCGTCGTTGCGCCGGCTGCCATGAAACGCCCTCCCGCCTCCTGCCCATGAGCCTCGCCGATGAACGCGGCGTCTCCTTCTGGCAGCCTAGCATGAACGACCCCCGCCTTAATACCAGCCGTCACATCGTCTTCAACCTCTCTCGACCCGAAAAGTCGCTCCTCTTGCTAGCCCCTTTGGCCGAAGGGGCAGGGGGGTGGCAACTCTGTCGCGACCTCGCGACCCACCAGCCAACCGCCGTATTTGCCGGAACCAACGACTCCGATTACCAGGCCTTGCTCGCCCTCTGCCAGGCCGGCCAGACCCAACTCGATCGCATTCGGAGATTCGATATGCCCGGGTTTCGCCCGCGTCCCGAATGGGTCCGCGAGATGAAACGATTCGGCATCCTCGAAGCGGATCGGGCGGTGGACCTTCCTCTGAATGTCTACGCCACCGAGCAACGTTATTGGCGCGCCCTCTGGCACCAACCCGCCCGAAACTAACTACCCCTCAATCGCGGCGCGGGGCCCGGTCCCCTCCTGCCGTTCGCCCTCCTCCTCTCTCTCATGCCGTTTGCCGCTTTGCTCCGTCGCCTCGCCTCCACCGGGACGGATGGTGACCTTAGCCGCGCCAGCAAGGTCAGGCTCGCCTCCTCCCTGGTCGCCATCGCGGGCATGTTGGGATTAATCGCCTGGGCGGGGCACAATTCCTGGATGCGCGCCGGCGAGCTCCGCCGCAGGCTCGATACCGTTCATTTGCAGAGCTTTCGCATCGCCGACCATTTCGAAGAGTCTATCCTCGAACTCAACAACCGCCTTTTGCGCTATGCCGTCTATCACCAGGCCAACGACTGGACCCGCTTCGACAACCTAAGCAAAGGATTGAGCCTGTGGATCGATGAGCAACGGCCCATCCTCTCCTCAGAAAAGGAAAAACTGACCATGGACCTCATCAATAGCGCCTATGATGACTACCTGGCTGCCGCCCGGCAGATCCATGATGACGACCGCGCCGGCACCGAGTCCTCCACCCACCTCGTTGAGTTCGCGGGGTTCGAAAAACAATCGCAGCGGGTGATGAAACTCAGCTTCCGCCTGGCCGCCGCCCACGAGGAGTCCATGGACTCGTTTGTGGAAGAGTCCCAAAAGGCCTTGAGCTATTTGCGACTGCTGCTCCTGGCCTCGCTCTCCTTATTGGTCCTAGCCGGCGGTGGCTTGGCCATCATGGTTTATCGTGAGCTGATCGCCCCGTTGCGGGTCAAGTTGGTCGAGAGCCGGGCACTGGCCGAGCGCCATGAAAAACTGGCTTCCCTCGGTATGCTCGCCGCTGGCGTCGCCCATGAAATCCGCAACCCCCTCACCGCCATCAAGGCCTGGCTCTTCCTTCAGCAGCGCCACTTGCGCCCCGGCTCGCCCGAACATGCCGATTCGGAGGTGATCGCCAATGAAATCAACCGCTTGGAAACCCTGGTCAAGGATGTTATCCTTTTTGCCCGGCCCTCCGACCCCGTGTTCGTCACTGTCCCCGCCGGCGAGCCTATGCTCCAGGCTCACACCCTCCTGGCGCCGGAACTCGAACGCGCCCGGATTCGGATCCACTGCGCCGGCGGCCAGGATCTCCCCGTTCGCATCGATCCCCAGCAAATCAAGCAAGTCCTCATCAACCTCATCCGCAACGCGGCCGAAAGCATCCAACGCGAGGGCGTGATCACCCTCCGTGCCCGGCGCGACACCCGCCGGCTTGGCGACCACCTCGCCGAGGCGGTGGTCATCGAGGTCGCTGACACCGGCAAGGGCATCCCCCCCGAGGTCGAGAAGCGTCTCTTTGATCCCTTTTTTACCACCAAAGAGACCGGCACCGGCCTCGGCCTCTCCATCGCCGCCCGCATTGTGGAGAAACACCATGGCGTGTTGCAGTACCGCACGGAGATGAACCGCGGCACAACCTTCGATATCGTGCTCCCGGACCCCGGCGCGAATTGTGTTGCGCCCGTGCCCGGATCGTGTGATTCGTGTTCGCCATGAGTCTGGCGGCGCGTGTTCTGCTGGTGGATGATGATCCGGGCGTGGTGATGACGCTCCGGCGTTTGCTGGCTGATGAGGGACACGAGGTGCTGGTCGAGACCCGCGGGGATGCCGGCCTGGCGCGGGCCAAAGACACCGAGTTGGACGTGGTCATCGCCGATTGGAAAATGCCCGGCTTGAACGGGTTGGAACTGGTTCGCGAGCTCCACGCCGCCCACCCCCGCCTCCCCATTATTCTCATCACCGCTCACGGCACCTTCGAAACGGCCATCGAGGCCACCAAGTCAGGCGCCTTTGACTACCTGCTCAAACCTTTCGATATGGCCGAGTTCTTGCGGACCGTCGAAAAGGCCATCGCCAGCCGCCGCCTGATGACCGAACCCGTTGAACTGGGCCGGCACAGCGGTTCCCGCGATGCCATCGTGGGTGGCAGCCGCATCATGCAATTGCTCTACAAGGAGGTCGGCCGCGTGGCCACCAAAGATGTCGACGTCCTCATTCGCGGCGAAACCGGGACCGGCAAGGAGCTCATCGCCCGCGCCATTTACCAGCACAGTCACCGTTCTAAGGCCCCCTTCATCGCCATCAACTGCGCCGCCATTCCCGAAACCCTCCTCGAGAGCGAACTCTTCGGCCACGAGCGTGGCGCTTTCACCGGCGCGGAGGCGCGCCGCATCGGCAGGTTCGAGCAGGCCAACCAGGGTACCCTCTTCCTCGACGAAATTGGCGACATGACCCCCGCCACCCAGGTCAAGCTCCTGCGCGTCCTCCAGAATAAGCGCCTCCAACGCCTCGGCGGCGACAAAGCCGAGATCGCCGTGGATGTCCGCGTGATCGCCGCCACTCACCGCGACCTCGAAACCGCCATCCGCCAGAAACAGTTCCGCGAGGACCTTTACTACCGCCTCAACGTCGTGGTGATTACGCTGCCCCCGCTCCGCG
>Ga0316225_1002187_pt1 | contig 16665 bp, 10 predicted proteins | sample TBH18015metaG_FD_206010 | JGI IMG/M metagenome (GOLD analysis project Ga0316225, IMG submission 206010) | Freshwater microbial communities from Trout Bog Lake, Wisconsin, USA - TBH18015 | ecosystem: Environmental > Aquatic > Freshwater > Lake > Hypolimnion/Profundal zone | place: USA: Wisconsin... | reverse complement strand
GGAGGCGATCCAACACCCTGCCGACGGGAAAATCGGCGACACTCCAGGCTGGCGAGTCTTTGCTACGGGCGCGCGCTTGTCAGCCGCCCGTAAGGCTATGAAATACTCCAGCGAAGCCGGCCGGCGCCGAGCGGCCGCGTGATGATCACCCACCTGATCCAATGGTTCAAGCCCGCCCCGGCGGCGCCGCGGCGCGGGGCAGGGGAGGTGGTCCGCCTCTACCCTCGGTTCCGCTGGCGGGTGTTCGAGGCGGCCTACCTCGGCTACGCCACCTTTTATCTCGTGCGCAACAACCTCGGGGTGGTGGCCAAGGAACTAGGCGCGGCCCTGCATTATGACAAGTCGGATCTGGGTAACATCCTGGCTTGCAGCGCGATGGCCTACGGCTTGGGGAAATTCCTCATGGGCTTCCTGTCCGACCGCAGCGATTCGCGGAAGTTTATCGCCGCTGGGCTGCTGCTGACGGCAGGAGCAAATTTCGCCTTTGGCGCGGTCGCTAGCTACCGCCTTCACCTGGCTCTCTGGACGTTGAACGGGCTCATCCAGGGCATGGGTTACGGACCCTGCGCCCGCTCGCTTGGCTACTGGTATTCCTACAAAGAACGCGGCGCCATCTTCGGCGTTTGGAACACCGCCCATAACCTTGGCGGCGGGTTGGTCGGGGTGATCGCCGCCGCGTGCGCCGGGAGCTTCGGATGGCCCTCGGCCTTTTTTGTGCCCGGCCTGATCGCTTCGGTTGCCGCAGTTTACCTCTTTTGGCGGATGCGCGACACCCCCCAGTCCCAGGGCTTGCCTCCGGTCGAGGAATACAAAAACGCGTACCCGCCCCAGGACCCATCGACGGATCATGGCGACCTGAGCTTTCGCCAGATGCTCTCTCGCTACATCCTGGGCAATCATTGGCTGTGGCTCATCAGTGCCGCCAACTTCTTCGTCTATATCGCCCGCTATAGCATGCTCGATTGGGGACCGACTTACCTGAAAGAAACCAAAGGCGTTTCGCTCATGGGTGGCGGCGTCAGCACGTTGGTCGTCGAATTGTCCGGCGCGGCCGGGATGTTGTCCATGGGCTGGCTCTCCGACCAGTTCGGGGGCCGGCGGGGTCGAGTGAGCACCCTCTGCATGATCCCGCTGCTGGGCGCGTTTGCCGGCCTGATCATGACCCCGCCCGGCATGTTTTGGTTGGACCTCTGCCTGTTGGGCCTGATCGGGTTCTCGGTCTATGTGCCCGTCATGTTCCTCGGCGTGATGTCCCTCGACCTCAGCTCGAAAAAGGCGGTGGGCACGGCAGCTGGCTTTGTCGGGATGTTCGGCTACCTCGGGCGCGTGGTGGAGGGCAAAGGCATGGGCTGGCTGGCCCAGCACTATGGCTGGCACCCCGCCTTGTACGCCGTCTTCGCCTGTGCGGCTGCGGCCGCGACCCTCCTCGCCTTCACCTGGAATGTGCGGCCCAGGGCCTGAAGCCAGCCGTTTACGCCCCGGCGGGCAGTTCCCAACCTCGGCGGTATTCCCGGGTCAAATACGGGTTCGCCTCGGGCAGGTTCGTCACCTTCCCGGCCGACGCATCAAAGCGCAATTTCCGGCCGCCCATCCGCAGGGATACCGCCGCCAGGTTGAAGGCGTCCGAGATGGGACGGGCGAGCAGGAAATCGCCACAGGTGGCCGGTCCCCCCTTGCAGGCAGCCACCCAGTTGGCTTCCCGGCGAGGACGTTTCGCTTCCTCGAGGACTGGCGGGTTTTCTGCCGGCTTAACCTCGGGCTTGCCCGCGGCCGGAACGAGTTTCGGTTCCTCGCCCCGAAAACGGGCGAGGATGGCGCCTCGGTCCCCCACGAACATCAGGCCCTCGGCCTCGAATTCCGTGACCGCGTCCGCAAGCACGGCCGGCACGTAGGGCTTCATCGAGCCATCGTACCAATACAGATCGATGGCCGGCCGCCGGCCTTTGGCGGCAAACTGAAACCGTACCGTGCAGGCAGCGGGGAACGAGTAATCGTTCCGGATCTTGGACGGCACTCGACCCGACAAACCACAGAGGTGACTAGCGCGCGACTCCACCACGACGGGGGACTCGAGGTCAAAGAGGACGAAAACGGGCCAGAGGCTGTAATGGCCCATATCGGCAAGGGCGCCCCCGCCAAATTCATACCAGCCGCGAAAGACGGCGTGGGTGTAGTTCGGGTGGTAGGGCCGGTCCAGGGAGGGGCCGAGCCACAGATTCCAGTCGAATCCCTCCGGCACGGGGGGACGGTCGGTGGGGAGGGTGGGATACTGCGGCCATACCGGACGGTTCGACCAATTGTGAATCTCGCGTAAGGTCCCGATGGCCCCCGAGTCGATCCAAGCCTTGATGGTGTGGATGTCGGCGCTGTCGCTGGCCGGCAAAAAGTGGGTGGCCACGCCGGTTTTTCGTGCCGTCTCGATCACCAGCCGCGATTCGGCCAGGCGATTGGCCAGCGGCTTGTGCATGACCACATGTTTGCCCCGATTCATGGCCGCCACCGCGATGGTCGCGTGCAGGTGGTCCGGCGTCATGATCTTCACCACGTTGACGTCCTTCTCCTTTTCCAGCAGTTCGCGGAAATCGGCGTAGGCGGCGCAACCCTTGAACAATGCCCCCGGCCGGCGTTTTGCGTACGCCAGTTCGATCACCTCTTTCATCACGTCCCGCCCCCCGGCGATGCCCGGCGCTCCCCGTTTCCATTCCGGCTGGCCCACCGCGGCCGCCAACTCCGATCGCAGCCCGTCCCGGGACCAATCGAGATAATCGTAGCCCTCCTTCACCGGGTCGCACACGGCGACGATCTGCACCTCGGGCAGATCGAGCAAACCGGGTAGCTCCCGGTGTCCCTGGCTGCCGCAGCCGATATGGGCCAGCGTGATCTTCTCACTGGGAGCCACGAACCCCGGACCCCCCAACACGTGGCGCGGAACGATGGCGATGCCGGTCGCCACCGCCGTTCCGGTGGCCATGAACTGGCGTCGGGTGAGTCTCGAAGGGAAACTCTGAGTGGTATTGGGGTTGGCCTGATTTGGCCGCAAATCGTTCGCGTTCATATTGAATCAAGGAAGAACCGAGGGTTACTTGCCTAAGCGACGCAACTTGGCCAGGGCCTCGCGCGGGATGTCGAAACCGTTCCCCTCCGCGGCGCCCATCTCCACGATATACCACTTCGTTTTGGAGTTGGTCTCGCACAGATGAAAAACCTCCTTGTAGAAATCGCTCTCAAAGGTTTTGTCCCGGTGTTCTTTAATGTGAATCGTCGGCGTCCGGCCAGGGAACTCCTTCAGCATGGCGATCGGGTCGCCATTGCCGTCCAGCGAATTGCCCACATCCAACTGCATGTTGATCTCGCGGGGGACGAGGCGGAACAGGATCTCCCACGCGAAACGGCCGTTGAGCTTCGCGAAATCGAACCCATGCGAATGGTAGCCGATCCTCATTTTGTGCGGCCGGCATTGGACTGCGGCTTCCCCCAGCAGCCGGGCGAGCTCGGCGATGCCCTTTTCCGATCCCATGTGCTCGGGTGCCATGGCGACATTCAAATACTCGTTGCCCAACACGCGGTTATTCTCGATGGTGCGGGGGAGATTGTCTTTGGCGATGGCCTTGAGCTCCAGGTGCATCCCGCAGCACTTCAGTCCGTTTTCATCGAGCAGCTTGCGCAGTTGGTCCGCCGAGTACTTCTGGTAGACCTCCGGAGCGCCGCCGTAGCCCCAGAACTCCACCCCCTGGTAGCCCAACTGGCCCAGTTGCTTGAGCGTCCCAGGCACGGCGCGCGAAAACTCGCCCCGCACGGTATAGAGCTGGAATCCGATCGGGATCGCTCCAGCGTGGTCCGCCGCGAACGATAGGGCAGGGGAAAGGGACAGGCCCGCGACCGTGCCGAGCCCCGCCTGGACAAAATGACGACGTGAGGTTTGCATGGGATGAATTATTAGGGGGATGTCCTGGGCCTTGTCAAAGACGGAATGGTGGTCGGGGGGCACCATTCCGGGCAACTGCATCGGCGTTCGCTGGCCAGAGCCAGCGGACGCTCTCCTGAGCAGTTCAAGACCTAAAGCTGAATCAGACCACTGCCACGCCCGTCAGAACCTCTGTGACGCAACAGCGAATGCTCTTTCTGCTCGGCCTCCTCTCTGCACTGGCGAGGGCCTCGGCCATGGAACTCAGTGTGGATTTCTCCAAACCCAACGGCGTCATCCGTCCACTCCACGGCGTCAACCTCGGCCCGCTTTGTTACCGTGGCATGGTCGACCTGTCGGCCTATCACCGCGAACTGAGCCTGCCGCTCACGCGTCTCCATGATGTTGTGTGGGTGAATTGCGATGCGGTAGACATCAGCACCATCTTCCGCGACTTCCGCAACGATCCGGTCCAAACCGAGAGCTATGAGTTCGCTGCTACGGACGACTACATTAATGCGGTGGTAAAGGCCGGTTCTCCCATCCTTTATCGCCTGGGCGAGAGCATCGAGCACACATCGCGCCAGTATCGCGTCCACCCGCCCAAGGACTTCGCCAAATGGGCCGAAGTGTGCTGCGCCGTTATCCGCCATTACAACGAGGGCTGGGCGGGCGGTTTCCATCACCATATTCGCTACTGGGAAATCTGGAACGAGCCGGAGAACCAGCCCGCGATGTGGACGGGTACGGACGCCCAGTATTTCCAACTGTACGAGGTGACCGCCAAGGCCATTAAGGCCCGGTGGCCGGAATTGAAGGTGGGGGGGCCTTCTCTGGGGTACACCGGGGAGTTCGCGGGCGATGAGTTCAAGCCTGGCGACTTCCTGCTGCGCTTCCTCCGGCACTGTCGGGAGCATCAGGCCCCGCTGGATTTCTTCTCCTGGCACCGCTATGCCAAAGACCCCTCGGATTATCCCCGTCGCGCCCGAGCCATGCGGCGGGTGCTGGACGAACAGGGCTTTACCAATTCGGAGAGCCACCTCAATGAATGGAACTACCTCCCCAACGAGGATTGGCGTCCCATGATGAAGGATGGCCAGGGTCAGCTCCGCGAACGCTGGACCGCCGAGATGGGTGGCCTCAATGGTGCGGCCTTCGCGGCTTGGGCGCTTATCTCACTCCAGGACGCGCCGGTGGACGTGGCGAATTTCTATACCGCCGAAGTCCAGATGTTCGGCATGTTCACCTTGAGCGGAGTGCCGCGGAAGAACTTCTATGCCTTCAAAGCCTTCCGCGGCTTGCTGGATACGCCGCAGCGGGTTGCCACGCCGGTGTGTGAGGCTGGGCAAATCGCCACGTGCGCGGGTTTGAATTTCGATCACACCCGGGCCGCCATCCTGCTGAGCAACTTCAGCACCCCAGGAGGCGCACCGGAGCTCGTGGTCCGTGGGTTGCCTTGGAGCGGGGCGACCGAAATCGAGTTGTATCTCGTGGACGGCAGTCACGACCTGACCTTGGCGCGCCGAGGACCTTTGGCTCGGGATGGTCGTGTGGCACTGACGGAGGTAAAGGCTCCCTCGGTGGCCTGGTTGAGGTTGTCGCTCATGAGCCCCCGCTGACCCAGGGGCGCCAGTGCCCTGGGCCGGAGCATGGACCAGTCTCTGCGCCGGATCGAACGCGTTTCGATGAAGCGGTTGCAGAAAGCCCCGGTCAAGACCGCGAATGAGATCCTGGAAAATCGCTCAGATCAACGCTCGGGCATCTGCCGCGAAAACGGGATCTCCCCCCGCAGCATCCTGCCCGCCTGGCCCGTCAGCCACAGATAGTGATCGGTCGGGACTCCCTCATAATCGCACAACGAGACACCCGACGGCGGGTGATTGGAGCACTTGAAAATGGCGGTGCCTTCGTCCATCTCGTCGAACATCGCCACATAGATCATCTTGGCCTTGGCCGCGATCGCCCCGCTGATCTGACTCCAATAAAACACCCCCTTCTGGCGTGGGATCTGGTTTAGGGGTGGGATGGGAAAACGACCGACCGCGTGCATGTTATGCCAGCTAAATCCCGGCGAGACGCACGGCGCATAATCCACCTGGTGTGCGGCGCACCAGGCCAAGTCAGCCTTCACTTGGGCTTCGTAACGCGCGGCGTCCATGTGCAGGAGCGGTGTGAACCGCTGCACCATCCAGGGCATGACCACATCGGCCGAGGCAATCAGCTCATGCAGGTAAGGATCCGGATTGGTGTCCACGCTCAAGTCCCGGAAGAACGTCGGCACCCCCAGCATGACCGAGCAACCGCCGTATTCCGGGTCGCTCTTGAGGAAATGGATCACCTGGTCGATCCCGATGTTGCGCGGGTTGTAACCTCGGTCGGGAAAACCCAATCCCCAGATGACCACCAGCGGTTTTCCGCGATGGTAAAGGTAGTTATTCGTGGGCTGCGAGGTGACCTTTAATTGGTCGACCAACTCCTTCCAGTCCTGGATGATGACGGAACAATCCTCGCCGTTGTTGCGCAAGCCCGACAGGTCATACATCACCGAAATCGCCCGGCCATGTTGTTGTGAGGCCTGGAGGGCGTTTGCCAGGACCACCCGGCTTTTTTGCCGGCTTTGGGGCGAGCGCAGGCCGCTGAAAAACCGCTGCACAAAGACGCCGTCGATCCCGGACTCCTCCATCCAGCGAAAATGCAGGTCCGTCGTGCTGGGGTCCACCGAACTGAACACCCGGACCCCCGTTCCATCCTGGTTGGTCAGCGACGTCGGATAGGTCTTTTGATATTCCGACACGTCCGGCCAGAAATCCGGATGCAGGTGGGAGGCCGAAAGGGGACCGCGGTCGCTGTAATGGCTCCAGCCTTCGCCCGACCCATCGCCTTCTGCCCGAAACCAGCCTTGGTACCCAGCCATGACGCGGCCCTCATAGGAGGGATAACGGGAGGAGGGACTGTGCTTGCTTTGGCCTAGCATGGACATCAGTCCACAGGCCAAACCGAGGGTAGTTAGTATGAGTCGTTTCATAGGGGTTTGGCGGGAATGAGTTCGCTGTTCAAGTGAAGGGCGGCACCCGGTGTGAGGGACAAGGACACGGTCTTGGCTCCGTAACGCACCCGGCAGGTGGTGGCGTTCGCGTTGCTGATTTCGGCGGATTGGAGTTTTCCACCCCGCCACTGCAGGCTCACCTCGAATCCGCCCCGCGCGCGCAAACCGCTGACGGATCCGTCGCTCCAGCTGCTGGGGAGAGCTGGCAGCAAGCTGAGCTCGCCGGCGTGGCTTTGGAGCAAGGATTCCGCCACCCCAGCGGTATAGCCGAAATTGGCATCGGATTGGTTGGCACCGCTGTTGTGGAGGTTGGGGGCGAACGAATGGGTCAATAAGGCATGGATACAGGCTGCCACTTTGTCCCCCCGCTCCAGGCGCGCCCAGACCGAGATGTCCCAGGCTGTCGGCCAGCCGCCGTTGTTCCGGCGGGTCTCCATCCATTTCTGGATCGCCGCCGACAGCAACGGATTCCCGCGCAGGGTAATCGAGCTCCCGGGGTAAAAAGTGAAATTGGGCGAGACATTATGTCCCTGGCCGCCTTCCTTCCAATCCTCGATCCACTCCTGGAGATATCCCAAGCGATTGGTCCGGTAGGGAGGAAGCCGCTGGAGGGCGGCTGCGAGAGAGGCGCGGAAGGCGTCATCCACGCCGAGCACTTTGCCCGCCTCGATGCAATGCGGAAAGAGCTCGCGAATAATCGCGAGATCCATCGTTGGGGCAGGGGAGAGAAAGGCCATCTTGCCGTTGGCATCCAGGAAGCCGTGCTCGGGCGACATGGAGAAGGGGGTAACCAGCCAGTGATGCTCCGGGTCTTCCACCAGCAGTTCCAGCAGGAACTGGGCGGCGCCGCGCATCACCGGGTAGTATTCTCCCAGGAACTCCCGGTCGCCGCTGAAGGCATAATGTTCCCAGAGATGCTGGCAGAGCCAGGCTCCGCCCACCGGCCACATACCGTAGCGGGCGGCATCCACCGGCGCGGTACCCCGCCAGAGATCCAGGTTATGATGCGCCACCCAGCCATGGCAGCCGTAATACCGCTTAGCCGTCTGTGCGCCGGTGACTGAAATATCTTTGAGCATCTCGAAGAGAGGCTGATGGCACTCGGACAGGTTGCAGACCTCAGCCGGCCAGTAATTCATCTCCGTGTTGATATTGATCGTGTACTTGCTTCCCCAGGGCGGGGAAACCGCCTCATCCCAGATTCCTTGGAGATTGGCCGGTTGCCCGCCTGCCCGGCTGCTTGAGGCCAGCAAATAGCGGCCAAACTGGAAGCAGAGCGCCTCGAGGCCCGCGTCCGTATGTTCCTCGCGAACCGCCTTGAGGCGTGCGTCGGTGGGTTGATCGTTGGCGGCGTCCTCGCCCAACCGCAGATGCACCCGGTCCATCAGCCGGCGAAAATCTGCCTCGTGCCGCGCGCGCAAGCCGGCATAATCCTGGTTGGTGATTCCCGCCAGGGTTCTCGCGCAGGCGAGCGCCGGGTCGCCGGAAATGTCATGGTAATTTATGAAGCTGGTGGCCGCGGTTACCAAGAACGTCACCGCGTTGGCCCCAATGACGTGCGCGCCGGAATCGGAGGACTCGACTCGACCCCCTTCGTTTCTGGTCAACAGCACGGCTTGGAAACGCAGACCCTTGCCTTCCACCGGCGCGATCAACCAGTTGTTGGTAATGGGGCCTCGCCAAGCACCGTCCAGGATCAGCTTGCCCGTTTGACTGCCGATCTGTTCGGAGTAGGGACTTCGGAGTTGCGCCTGCACGGACACCCGTCCGAGTTTGTCTCCGGCGATCCGCACCACCATGACCCGATCCGGATAGGAGACAAACAACTCGCGCGTGAAGACCACGTCGTCGACGCGATAACGGATCCTGGCCACACCGGTTTTCAGGTCCAGCTCACGGCGGTAATCACGGACGGCACCCGCGGCATCGAATTCCAGGAGCAGGTCCCCTAAAGGTTGGTAGGCCTGCTGAGCGGCGGGCAGACCATAGAAATGCTCATCCGCCATCTTCTCGGCCTCCTGGAACTTGCCAGCGACCACCAATTCCCGGATGCGGGGAAAATACGCGAGCGCCTCGGGGTTATCATAGTCATGGGGCCGCCCGGACCAAAATGTGGACTCGTTGAGGGCAATTCGTTCGCGCTGAATGCCGCCGAAGACCATCGCCCCCATAAGGCCGTTGCCCAGCGGTATCGCCTCCAGCCATTTCTCAGCCGGTTGGCGGTACCACAGCACCATCTCGGAGGCAGGTCTGGGCGCCGCAATTTGGGCGGGTTCCGCTGCGCACACTGCGGCTGCCTGCGCCGCGGCCAAACTCACCCAGGTGAACCAAAGCGGTTTCCTGGTCCTCAGAAGGACCTGTGGTGGGAACTTCATGCTGGGCGGCTATTTCTGGAGCGCGTCAGCGGCGGCTTGTTGGAAGGCACGACGGAGGTCGCTGGCGTCGCTGTTGGGGAAATTCGAACGCTGGACCATGAGAATATAGGCAACTCCCCGCGCGGGGTCGATCCAGGCCTGAGTCCCCCAAGCGCCGCCGTGGCCGAAGGTCCCGGGTGAGAGCATCGATGCCACCCCTGTGTGAGGCGCGCGCAGGATGCAAGTGCCAATGCCCCAGCCGTAATTGGCGCCGTGACTGCCAAACTCCGCCGACTGAAAGAAGCCGCAGGGCAAATCTCCGGTCTGGACCGTCGTGAGCAGTTTCATGGCGTCGGCGCTGAGGTAACGTTTGCCATCGAGCGCGCCCCCGCCGAGCAGCATCCGGCAGAACTGCGCATAATCAGGGCCGGTCGAGTAAAGGCCGCCGTTGCCCAGCGGAGGATGCCCGCGTCGGCCGAAACCGGAGGGCGCGGGCACGGCTTGGAGGGCGCCGGTGGCCTTATCTTTGGCGTAACCGGTGACGAGCCGATCTGCAGATTTTTCAGCGGGATAGAAAGTGGTGTCCTTCATGCCGAGCGGGTCTAAGATGCGTTGCTGGACGAACGCGTCGAAGGACATGCCGCTCGCGATCTCAACGAGGCGCGCTGCCACGTTAATGCCCGACTGGGTGTATTTCCATTTGCTGCCGGGCTCGTATTGCATCGGCGCGGCCAGAAAAAGCGGAATGAGACCTGCCAGGGTGTGGGCGTCGCGCGCGCCGGCGGCGTCCGCCTCCCCCAATCCCGAGGTGTGGGTGAGCACTTGGGCGATAGTCAGGTTAGCCAACTGGCCGGAGGGAGTCTTCAACGTCGCAAAGGCAGGAATATGTTTCGCGATGGGATCGCTTACCTTCAGCTTACCCTCGTCCTGAAGCATCAAGACCGCGACCGCTGTGATGGGCTTGGTCATCGAGGCGATCCAGAATAGCGAGTCAGGGCACATGGGCCGTTTCGCCGCGAGGTCTGCAAATCCCGTCGTTTCGAGGTGCACGAGCCTGTCCCGGGTGACCACCACGGTGACCGCACCGGCGATCTCGCGCTCAGCCACGGCGGATTGCATGGCATCGCCGACCTTCGGGAGTCTTGAGGTGGCGCAGGAGACCAGCAGTAAGCAGAGAAGGAAGGGGCAGAGGCGGAGCCTGGCACACGCGGTGGGTGTTTCTGGACGGAGGCGGTTCAACATAGCGTTCTTTTTGGTTTGCTGCCGTATTTATGCCCCGCCAGGCGAACGAACACAAGACATTCGCCATTTGTGGCATGGTGGGCCAGGCGGTTCACGGTTTGGGTTGAATCCACGGGCCGGAATGTGGCAGGATGGGGGCCGATATGTATGGCATGGTGAACAAAGCGGTCGAAGACATGGTCTGCATGCATCACGGTGAGCGTGTTTGGGAAGAGATCAAAGCCAAGGCAGGGGTGGAGGTGGAGGTGTTCTTTGGGAACGAATCCTATCCGGATGAACTCACCTACCAATTGGTCGCGGCTGCGAGCCAAGTGTTGAGGCTGCCCCCGGAGAACATCCTGCAGGCTTTCGGTCAACACTGGGTGTTGCACACGGCCCAGCGAGGTTATGGCGGCCTGATGCGGGCGGCGGGAAAGTCGTTACCGGAGTTTCTCGCGAATCTCCCGAACTTCCACACCCGCGTTTCCATGATCTTCCCGAAGCTCCAACCCCCGCGCTTCAAGACCTCGGACGTCACCCCTGGTTCGCTCCGGCTCCACTATTATACCAATCGTCCCGGGCTCACTCCCTTTGTGGTGGGTTTACTCGAGGGGTTGGGCATGATGTTCCAAACGCCCGTCAAGGTGCGCCTGGTGGAGTCCAAGGCCGAGGGCGCCGACCACGATATTTTCCTGGCCGAGTGGGAGCTGACGCCGGCGCCATGAATGACATGCCCCAGTCGCGCGGTCTGCACTTCGGTCTGCCCCCCGAACAGTTCGCGGTGGCCTTCCCCTTCCATTTGGCGCTGGATCGGAACCTGGTGCTGGTGCAAACGGGGCAGAGCTTGCGGCGTCTTTGTCCGGATGCGGTTTCCGGCGCTCCCTTGGCTCGCGTTTTCCGGCTGGTTCGGCCCGAGGGTGAATGGACTTATGCTTACCTGCTCGACAACCAGCGCGAGTTGTTTTTGATCGCTCACGCGCTCTCCGGCTTGCAGCTTCGGGGTGAGTTTGTCTTTTTGCCAGGCGAGTCCGTGTTTCTGTTCCTGGGGTCCCCGTGGCTGACGGATTCCAGTGAGGTAGCCGAGAGGGGGTTGGCATTCGAGGACTTTGCCATTCACGACCCGGTGGTGGATCTGCTTCAGGTCATGGAGGGGCAGAAAATGGCGTTGGCCGATGCGAAGAAATTGCTGGCCAAACTCTCGAGGCAACGCGAAGAACTGCGGGCGACTAATGAGCGGCTCCGCCAGCAGGAATCGGATTCCCGCAAGCTCGCCCTCATCGCCGCCCGGACGGACAACGCGGTGGTACTCACGGACGCCGAGGGCAAGATAATCTGGATCAATGAAGGATTCACCCGCTTAACGGAGTACGGGATCGAAGAGATCCTGGGCCGGAAACCCGGCCCGCTCTTGCAAGGCCCGGGGACCGACCCGGAAACCGTGCGACAGATCGGCGATCATTTGCGGCGGGGCGAGGGGTTTAGTGTCGAGATCCTGAATTACGCCAAGAGTGGACGCAGTTACTGGGTAGCGGTCGAGGCGCAGCCCATCCATGACGCCGAGGGTCGTCTGACCAACTTCATGGCCATCGAGAGCGACATCACCGCACGGCGGGCCGATCAGCAGCGGCTGGCGATCCAGTTCGAGATTTCGCGCCTGCTCGCCGAGGCGAGCAGCTTTTCGGTGGCGGTCGGGCAGATCCTCCAAGCGGTCTGCGACAACCTGGGCTGGCAGGTCGGGGCGTTCTGGCGCTTGGCGGGCGAGCGGCTGCGGCTTTTGGAAATCTGGCATCCAGGCGTGATCGAGTTTCCGGATTTTCTGCGCGCCATGAGCGCCATCCAGTTTCCGAAGGGAATCGGCCTGCCCGGGCGGGTTTGGGCCAACGCGTGTCCGATTTGGATTCCCGACATCACTCGCGAGGCCGACTGTCCCCGCCAGGCGGTCACGACCAGGCAGGGATTGAGAGGGGTGATCGGCTTCCCGGTGCGGGTGCATGGCAACGTGTGGGGTGTGGCGGAGTTCTTTAGCCGCAAGGTGGAGGAGCCGGATCAGAACCTCCTGACCACCTTCAGTACCGTGGGAAACCAGATCGGCGAGTTCATCCTGCGTGAGGAGGCTGAGGCGGCGTTGCTCAAGGCCAAAGAAGCCGCAGAAAATGCCAACCGTGCCAAGAGCGACTTCCTGGCCATGATGAGTCACGAAATCCGCACCCCGATGAATGCCGTTATCGGGATGACCAACCTGCTGCTCGACACGCCGTTGGATGTTCGACAGCGGGAGTTTGCCACCACCGCCAGCCGGAGCGGCGAGGCGCTTCTCGAGATTATCAACGACATCCTCGACTTTTCCAAGATTGAGGCGCAGCAGTTGCGGCTGGAAATGCAAAGCTCGGAACTGCGTCCGTTGATGGAAGGGGTCTTGGATTTGCTCGAAAGCCGCGCTGCCGAGAAGAGCTTGAGCCTTTCGCTGGAGTTGGACCCCGACGTGCCGGAGACGCTGCAGACCGATGACGGACGATTGCGCCAGGTCCTCGTGAACCTGGTCGGCAACGCAATCAAGTTTACGGCGCAAGGCCAGATTAGGGTAAGGGTTCGAAGCCTCTCCCGAATGGGGTCGCGCGCTCGGTTACGGTTTGAGGTGGAGGACTCGGGCATTGGCATCTCCCCGACGGATCAGGATCGATTATTTCAGCCGTTCACACAGGTGGGCTCGGCAGGCGGCCAAAAGGGGACGGGAACGGGCCTGGGGCTGGCCATTTCGCGTCGGATTGTCGACCTGCTGGGCGGGAAGATCGGTGTCCAGAGCACACCCAGAGTTGGCTCGGTATTCTGGTTTGAGCTGGAGGTCGATACCGCTACGGCTCCCGGCGCCGCACGAGATCCTTCCCCCGTTCGGCGGTTGTCGAGCTCCCGTGGTTCCAAGACGATTGCCGATGGTGGGCACGACACGGGGTCTAAGAAGCCGCTGCGAATCCTGCTGGCCGAGGATCATGCCACCAACCGGAGGTTGGCATTGTTAATGCTCGACCGCTTGGGTTATCGCGCTGATGTGGCCGGCAACGGAAGAGAGGCCGTGGAAGCCTGGGAACGATTTGGATATGACGTGATCCTGATGGACTGTCAGATGCCCGAGATGGACGGCTTCGAGGCCACGCGTGAAATCCGGCGACGCTCTGAGACTCGCTCTCCTGCGGCTCCAAGGAAGGTGGGGATCATCGCCTTGACAGCTAATGCGCTCGCCGGGGACCGCGAGCGCTGCTTGGCTGCCGGGATGGACGGTTATATCAGCAAGCCCGTCCGAATCGGTGACCTCGAGGTGGCCTTGAATGCGGTAATGGCGGATCAATTGAAAACCCGCCCCGACCCTCCAGCGGAGTCCGCAGAACCGGGGGTGGAGGGCAAGGTGGCTGAACTGGACCGCGAGTTCGGCGCAACGGCTGCCGTGGAACTGCTCACTTCCTTCCTCAGCGATATGCCGCCCCGGTTGAGCGAGCTCCGACACTTGGTCGCCGCTGGTGACCTCAAGACTTTGGCGCGCTCGGCGCATTCCATGGCGGGAAGTTGCGGGATCTTCGGGTTGGATGGGTTGCGGGATTTGGCGTTGACATTGGAGCAGACCGCAGCGGTGGGCGAGCTTGTTGGGATCGATCCCCTCATTGTCTCCTTAGAGGGTGGTTACGCCGGGGTTCGACTCACCATCGACAAGCTTCGACAAGACTTGCTGAACTCCCATCGGGCGGGGCCGTCCACGATGCTGCCATGAATGAGTTCTTGAATCATCATGCGCCGAACGTCGTGGTCTTGGTCGTATCTGCTTCTGTTCTGCTGGGACTATGGGTCGTTTGCGGTCAGTGTCTGATGTCCCGCAAGGAATCGCGCCCGATTCGGGGTTGGGTGCTGGTCGCGCTGGCCGTGGTCGCGCTGGCGCTGGGTGGCGTGGCGTTGTGGCGTCAGGGGAAAGTCTGCGACTCCGAAATGCGGCGAGAGCTGCTTTCCCAGGTCGAGTCCATCGCCTCCATGATTCGGGCGGAGGACGCCCGCAAGCTGTCGTTCACGCTGGCGGATGCCACCAACGCGTGTTACCAGACCCTCTGCGCGCAATTCGCGACTTGCGCGCAGGCTATCGGCCACCGCAGTGTTTACACCCAGGGCCAGAGGGATGGCGGAATTGTCTTCGGCCCGGGTGTTACGCGCAAGCCCGGCGCGCCGGCACCGGATCCGGGAACGGTCTACCAACAACCTACCCCTGCCAACCGAACCCTGTTTCGGGACGGAAAGCCCATAACTCAGGGGCCGGTTAGCGACGAGTATGGTTGCTTTGTTAGCGCTTTTGCCCCGGTAAAGAATCCGGGAACCGGCGAGGTTCTGATGGCTGTGGGGATGGATATCGACGGCCAGCAGTGGCGCGAGGCCATTGCCCAGGCCCGCCTGCCCGCCTCCTGGTTGGTCTTGATGGTCCTGTTGGTGATCACTGCCGGCCGTGAGTTGTTGCAACGGCAGGAAAGAAAGGGCACCGCCCTGAACGAGGGGGCACCATGGATCGAGGGAGGCGTGGTGGGCGGGATCGGTCTGGCGATCACCCTGGCGGCAGGCTTTTGGGTGCATCACATCGAGGGCGGGTCCTTTCGGGAAGCCTTCTCCTACCTCGCGGAGGCGCAGGGAAGGGTCCTGGTCGGTTCGCTCGAAGACTTTCGCGACTATCGGTTGGAGGGACTGGCGGGTTTTCTTCAGACCACTCCCGAGCTAAACCGTGAGCGCTTTCGCCGCTACGTGGCGAGCTTGGCCAGAGACGGGTTCGCTCAGGCTTGGGAGTGGATTCCCGCCATTTCCGCCGCCAACCGCGAGCAGGTGGAAAGGGAGGCTCGGCAAGATGGTTTCCCGGGTTTCACCATCTACGAAAAAGAGCTGGATGGGAAAGTGGTTCCCGCCGCCAGCCGGGATTGGTATTACCCGGTGCTTTATGCCGAGCCGTTGCCGGGCAACGAGCCCGCCCTGGGTTATGATCTCGGGTCGGAACCCCTGCGCAAGCGCGCCTTGGAGGACGCGATCCGGACCGAAGCAGCCTCGGCAACGGATCCGGTCATTCTGGTTCAGGAGAGGGCCTCTCAGAAAGGGGCGCTCGTTTATTACCCGGTGTTCACCGAAGGCGATCTCCGGCGCTTGCGCGGTTTCGCCTTGGTGGCTTTGCGTTTGGAGACTATGCTCCAGTCCGCGCTGGGAAAGACCGGCCTGGACCGTGCCGCCGTGGTCGTGGATCTGGTTCAGATGTTCCCCGATCGGGTGCCGGTCGTCATTGCTTCTTCCCTTTCGCTCGCCGCCCGCGGACGGGCGGCCAGCGCCCTCAAATCGCCAGCCACCGCGGCGGACAGTCAGGTGTTGCGGCCGTTTTTTGCTTTCGGGAAAGTCTATGTGGTCGCGATGACACCCGGACCGGCCTTTTTGTCCTCTCATCCGCGCCGGGGTGGTTTGGTCGTCGTGCTCGGAGGACTCGCGGCGACCGTGGGGTTGGCCGGTTTTGTGGGCTTGCTGAGCAACCGTCGCAGCTACCTGGTGGCTCAAGTTCGGGCCAAGACCAGTGAGTTGCGAGAAAGCGAAAGCCAACTTGCCGCCACCCTTCGCTCCATCGGGGACGGAGTGATCAGCACTGACGCCAGCGGTCGGATCACGCGCCTGAACACGGTGGCGGAGGCCTTGACCGGATGGACGACCCTGGAGGCTTGCGGCCGGCCGGTGGGCGAGGTCTTCCGGATTACCGACCGACTGACCGGGCAGTTGATGGAAAACCCCGTGAGCCGCGCTCTGGCCGGCGGTGGTGGCATCACCCTCTCCATGCACACTGTGCTCACTACGCGCCAGGGGGTGAAACGGCAGATTGCGGACAGTTGCGCCCCGATCCGAGACGCCGCGGGAAGGGTTATCGGCGCGGTTCTCGTGTTCCGCGATTCCACCGAGGAATACCACCAGCGTGAACAATTGCGGGAGAGCGAGGAGCGGCTGCAATCGGTGCTCGACAATTCACCTTCTATCATCTGGGTGAAGGATATCCAAGGTCGTTACCGCCTCGTCAATCGTCCCTACGAACTCCGCTATGGCATCAGTCGGGAAGAGATCCTCGGCCGCTGGGATACGGAGGTCTTCTCCGT
>Ga0316225_1002158_pt1 | contig 16822 bp, 8 predicted proteins | sample TBH18015metaG_FD_206010 | JGI IMG/M metagenome (GOLD analysis project Ga0316225, IMG submission 206010) | Freshwater microbial communities from Trout Bog Lake, Wisconsin, USA - TBH18015 | ecosystem: Environmental > Aquatic > Freshwater > Lake > Hypolimnion/Profundal zone | place: USA: Wisconsin... | reverse complement strand
GGGCTTTCGAAGTAAAGCTCCGCCACATCCACGCCGTCCCAAGGAAGGGCTTCAATCACTGTCTTGATTTCCGCTTTGACTGCCTTCATGCAAGCGGGGATTTCCAGCGCCATGAGCGTTCGCCAGTCGAGCTTTGCCTCGGCATCGGTAGCCGTGTGTTCCCTCCATTCGGGGTGTCGCTCCCAGAAATCCGCGGAGAGCATTGGCAGTTCCAGCCAGGCATAGACCAGAATGCCCTGACCATGGCACGCCTCGACAAAAACCCTAAACGCATCTTGGCAATCGGCGAACTTGTAAAACGCGCTCAGGTGAATCTCGCCGATTCCATGTTCTTTTAACTTAGTCGCTACCTCGCACGGATTCTGCGAACTGACATCCGCCCAGTCGAGATAAGCGATCAACTTGTTGCGCCAGAGCGACGGCTCCAGACCGAACCAGTCGAGGAACGCCTCGTGGAAATACGGCAACCGCCCATAGCCCCAGCCGTTCGCAGCATCCAGAGGCGCTGCCGAGTAAATCCATTTTCCAGCGCCGAGTCGGCCACCCGCCATCAGCGCCGAACCCGAATCGCGGTCCGTGCAGAAAACAGTCAGACCCGTTGCCTGGAATTCGCGAAAGGGAAGCGTTTCGCTCCACTGCAACGCAACTCCGGGGTGCCGCCGATCCACTGCACCATCCGTCTCCGCATCCACTCCGGTGAACGCGACCCCGAGTTGGCGCGCCAAGGCACACTCGCCCTCGACCACCACATCTAGACCCGCCCGGACTTCCGCGACGATTCGACCGGCCAGTTCCGGAGCAATCGCCGTACCGGTTTCCACCGGCACCACCAGCGCGGCGGCGCTCTTTAATTCGAACGTCGCAGCATCGGCGAGATCGACCGACACGAGCGGAAACCCGACCGCGCCCAAGGCATGCACATAAATCGAATTTCGATCCCGCAACGCATGTCTGTCTGAAAGGAGAACTACGCAGTGGCGACCCATGCCACCTTCAGACGTCGCGGAATCTACCTGAGCGATCGAACGCAGCAGGAGAAAGAAAGCAAAGCACGTTTTAACGGCGCGGAAATTCATCGAACAACCGGTTAGGCCCGGCTGAGAGTTACTGTGGATCTCGCTCGCCAGCCAAAAACGAAAAGACTTACGCCCTGGCGATGTGAGCACGGGAGATTAGAGTCCGAGCGCGATCAAGTCAAACGCAAAGGCTTTGACTTGCGTATCGTGCCCGATTCTTCAGGCCCGTTCGAAACTAATCTTCCAGTTATTCATCGACTTCAAAGCTTCCGGTGTCGGGCGCGGCCTTATTTTGCTGTCAGGCGCAGCCTTACATCTATTGTAACCTCGCCGCCTTCCGCTCGGATTTACGGGCTTCGATCTGGTCGTGCGCTGCGTCCAAGCTTGAGCTATTTTAACCGTTGTCTAGCTAGCTTTCTGCCGTCGCAATGAATTGCGGTGTAAGGCTGAGCCCGATGTTTCTGTCGGACGCAACCTTACTTTTTTCCTATGCGACACAAAAAGCACTGAAATAACGCACTGTATAGCGTCTCCAGTCATTTTGCGATGCACCCCTGCGCACCCAATTTCATTTGCCGTCCGAACCTGCGATGCTAGTGTTAGCTATCGCCAACAATTGTAGTTGGCAAACACGAAATAATAGAATAACAATATGAATCGCAGCATAAACTCCCACTCCTCAGGTTTCACCCTGGTGGAAATCATGATTGTAGTGGCTATCATCGCCCTCCTGGCGGCGATCGCCGTTCCGAACTTTCTCTGCGCCCGCAAGCGCTCGCAAGCGAGCCGCGTTCTTGAAGATCTCCGCATGATCGATGCAGCGCTCGACCAGTATGCCAACGAGAAGAGCAAGCAGAGCGGCGCAACCGCGACCTGGACCGACATCCAGTTCTACCTGAAGACCAACAGCAGCCTGTACAGTTCGGCGGGCACTGATCTCTTCGGGAACTCCTACAACAACGGCACGGTGTTCACCGTGGACGGTCTGCCGAAGGTCAACGACAACACCTTCAATCAGCTCTCTGACGTTGCCCCGGCGGAATACTGGGTCGCCCTTCAGGTAAACCTGCGGTCGACAGGTATTGTGCAGGGGCGCATTCGGTGCTCGGGACAACGGTTCTTACCCGCACGTTGCCAGGTCTGATCTCGGTTGCTGCGCGAACGTAGCCCTAGCAAGCTCAAGGCGCCAACCGGTAGCAGTGCCAGCGTGGCCGGCTCTGGAGCCGCAGTCACGCTTTCCGCATCTTCCCCGGGCGGTTCGCTGAGTGATGCGCTGCCGTTTGCCGATCCGTTCGCGCATCCAGCGTTTTTATGCCATTAGCTATCACGAGGGCGAGTTGCTGGCTGTGCGCAATGAGGACAAAATGAAGGAGGCGCTCAGTCTTTGTGGCGACTATGTCCTGAAAACCGACAAGGCCCTGGGAGCCCCCAATTGTGGGAGTTTTGTATGACTTTGCCAAAAGCCGAAGCGGGATTTTGCATGCTCAAAGGATCGCTGGGACTGCGTCCGAACTATCATCAATTGGAGGGTCGCGTGGCCGGGCACATTTTTATCGGCGTGCTCGCCTACCACCTGCTGAGTTGGGTGCGCCAGCGTTTTGAATCGTGCGGGGACATGCGGGAGCGGACAACGATCCGGCGGCTCCTGAGCACCCACAGTTTGGTGTCCACCTGCCTGTCATTGACAGATGGGCGCATCGTCAACGTGCGCAAACCGAGCGTGCCCGATGCCGAGCAGGCGCTGGCTTACAAGATCCTGGGAATCGATTGGAAAAGCGCATTCCCAACCGTGAAAACGGAAATGAAATCATGACGACTTGGTAGTGCCTTTTGCCAAAATCGTGCGCTGTAGTCCGGTAGCGGCCAAAAAATAACAAACTTGGGTTAAAGGCCAATCGGGATGCGCCGCGGAAGTTGCTGAAGTTTGCGAAACGCATTTTCACTCTGGCGGGGACGGAGGCGGGTCTCCATGCCGCCGCGTCCGGCATTCAGATCGAGATTGCTCGAAGCCATAGCTGGCCACTGGGCAGCCATCGAAAACGGAAGCTACCGCGTGTGCGAGTCACCTTGGGCGAGGACGCCTGCCGTGTCGCCCCCCCCAAAGCGGCCCGCGACATGGTCACACTGCGAAACCTCGCTATCGGCCTCAACAACCTGCTCCAGTACCGCGGCAAAACCAAGGTGCCATCCCTGCCTTCCTGTCAACGCTCGATGACCGCCTCCCAAGCTCTCAATCACGTGTTGTGTTAAAGCCATTTTGTTTCCAATTCCACTCATTAATCTAACTCGTCCACTAATCCTTCAACCTGCTCGGCAAGCCAATCCCGCTGGACGCCTTCCCTAGCGGCGGCGCGTCCGCCTCGCAAACCGAGAATCGATCGCCTGCATCCCCCTTTCAGGCTATGCCGCCACAGCACAATCAGATGAAACAACTCTGGCTTGTGCAAGACGAACCCGGCTTTCGCATTGACGAAAGCCGGGCTCTGGTTTATGCCTGACTCCGATTTGAGAATGGCGATGAGATTGGGCTATTAGCGTGTTGCGGTCCATGAAGTGTTCGTTTCCGTGGTCTTGATGACCGAGAAGTTGTCGAACAGCATGTAATTGTTGCCAGGGTGGCTTGCCTTTGGCACCCAGACCGCTCCGATGGCGCCGAGGGTTGCAGTGGAAGCGGAATTGGTGATCGGCTGGTTAGTGCCGAGTATGCGACCGTCGAGCGATGCGGTCCAGCAGTTGTTCGGGAAATCCATCGAGACTGTCAACGTCTGGATCAGTTTGTTCGACACGGTGCAGTGGGACGTGTTGGCAATGCACCGGCCATCTTCGAGCCTTAGGGAAATCTTGCCGGTCGAGTTATCGAAGGCAACGGAAAAGAGGAAGCGTCCGGTAGCATCGTAGACGGCCCACTCGAAGATGTCGCGAAGCTTGTGGCAATCGTGGCTTGTCGTATCCACAATGGCCATTTTGACCGAGAAGGTGACCGTATCGCCTGCGGTCGCAGTGTAGCTTACTGGATGATAGAGGATTTCATGGGTGAAGTGGGAGGGAGCGGCGTAGCCGATGTATGCTTGGTTCCCCATCCCGGAGAAGCAACCGGTGACGAGTCCGTTGTTGCCGCTGCCGGTGCGGTTCCAACCCTTCTGGCCCGAGAGGGCGCAGCGGGTGTTATAGCCTTCGGAGGTTTCAAACTTCGTGGAGCAGAGGGTCGTCTGGACCGGGGCGCTGCTCACAGTCAAGATGCCGGCGCTCGTTCCGGTTCCCGCGTTGTTGGTCACCGAGACGGGCCCGTTGGTGGCGCCGGTTGGAACCGTGAGGGTCAGTTGCGTGGCGGAGTTAACGGCGAACGTGGTGTTAACGCCGTTTACGCAAGCGGCGGTGACACCGGTGAAGTTCGAACCGGTGACCGTGACGGTGGCGCCGACCGAGGCGATGGCGGGGGCCAGGATAGTGACGACGGGTGTCGCGCTGACCGGAGCCGTAGCTCCGCTTCCTGTGAGCGCCTGGATCAAGGCGGCGACGTTTGGAGTTCCGAGGCCGGTGACCATGTCAAAACCGGCGCCGGCGCTGTAGCTGCCGTTCGAACAGGTGAGCACGTCATGAAAACAGGCCGTGCCCTGGAGCGGGTAAATCTTCGGGTTCAGCAGGCCGATGGGTGCGAGGTTTTGCTTGGCGCGGGCTTCGTTGAGCAGGGTGCAGAAACCAGCCCAGACGGGTGCGGAAAGGCTGGTGCCGCCGTATTGATACCATTGGCCGCCGATCAGCATCAGGACGCCGGTGTTCGGGTCGGCAACGAGGCTGACATCCGGCACCGCCCGTGTGACGCCGTTCGGCAGGCCGGCGGCGTGTTGCCAACTCGGGCGGACGAAGACGGAACTGACTCCGCCGCCGCTGCCCGACCAGCCTTTTTCCACCGTGATCGCGCCCGTGGTGGGATCGAGCGTCAGGCTGGTCCCGCCAACGCCCGTGACGCTCGGATCGGAGGCGCCATTGCAGACGGTGGAAAATGAGTTGCCGGATTCGCCGTCGCTCTTCGGGTTGGAACCGCCATCGCCGGAGGAGACGAAGACGCTCACGCCTGCGTTGGCCAGCATCGCGTAGTACTGGGAAGCAGTCATTACCTGGGCGGCGCCCATGTAAGCTTCGCCGAGCCCCAGGCTGATGCTGAGTTGGTGCAGATTCGGCTGGGCGGGATTGGGGCCGGTGACGTCGTTCACGATCTGTTGAAGAACGCGATCGATGGCCGCCAGGCTGAGGCTGCCGGCGGCGTAGACGCGGATGTTCGCGCCCGGCGCCACGCTGCTGCTCCATTCTTCGTCGAGCGTCTCCTCGCCGCTCGGGTCGGGAAGCGTGACGTCGTTGACGTTCACCGTCTCCACAGTGCCGGTGCGGTTCACATTGTTGTAGTGCCAGAAAGTATTCAAGTCGCTGTCGCTCGCAGCGGTGTCAATCAGGATGCCGATCGTCTGGCCGTTGCCGGTGGCGCCGAGGTTCTGGGCATTGTAGGCTCGGAGAATTTGATTCACACAGAAGGGGGCGCTGTTGGTGGTGTTCATCCTGGTTGCCGACTGGTGTTTGGCGGCCTGGATGTGCGGTTGGAGGCCGTTTACGCCGATCACCGCTGAGGCGATTTCCTTCGGGAGGCTAGGGGCGGTTTTCGCGGAGACAAACTCCGCGCCACCCACCGTTACCGCAGTCATTTCCACGCCGAGATGTTCCTGGATTTGCGCCACCGTGCCGACAGCGAAGACGCCCAGGCGGCGGTGGTCGGTTTGTGTTACGGAAAAGCCCTTGCCCTTCAGCCAGGTGGTGACTGCGGCGTAGTCGGCTTCGCTCGGGAGGAAGTCCCGCTGCATTTCCTCTTCGGAAACCGTGTTGCCGGCGGCAACCCGGGCTTGGAATGCGGCGAAATTGCGCATGCGCAGCGGCATCTCAAACTCGATTTCGCTGGAGAGGTGCTGCGGCTGAAGCGCATGCACGGTCCGTGCGGCTTCTCCGAAAAGGGGAACGACGCTGTCGGGGAGGGCCGTCTTTTCCCCACTTGCGGCTCCGGCTCCAAACGGAAGAAGGAGCATTCCGGTGAAGGCGAAGGCCGCCCACGTGTTGCGGGTTTCGACGCGCATGATTGCAGACTTGGTAGTGATTTTAGTTTTCATTGGATAACGTTTCTTGGTTTGTTGATCTTGATTCAGTGAGGTGCGTGCTTGTTTTTGCACTTCACAGGGATGACGCACGGCATCGAAGGGCTTGCGGGGAATGCTTGAGAAAAAACTCTGGAAATTGTTGCAACACCCGACAGCCCGTTCGTCTTTCGCGGACTGGCGCGTGCATGCGCACCGGATGATTTATTCCTAAAAGATCAGCGCTGGCGGAGACGTTATAACAATTGCAGCGGGCGCAGGGCCAGGCGTGCATGCGGCCAACTGCGAAACAGATAAGGCCATGTCATTGCTCCAGACGCTGAATAATTTCGAAAAACCGCCGCAAGATCAAACAGGCGGTTCGTCTTCTCTCCGAAGACGCGAATTCAACAAAGCTCTTCAAAACTCAAAAAACGCGATTATGAAAAACTTGTTGGCAACTTTCGAATCGGCCATGGCGGCACTGACATCTCTCACGGCGACGACCAGTGCGACATACGTTCGGCTAACGGGAGGATGATCCATCGGCTACAGGATGCAGGGCGGTTCCAACCAAAAAATCCAAATAGGGTAGCCAAGCTTGGAATCGCTGTGTTCCGGATTTCAGGAAGAAGAGCAAGGTGGCCAGCCGGAACCGAGGAGAGAAGGGTTAAAGGAGAGGGTGGTTCCGGTAGGCGAGGCAAAGGAGGACGAAGGAGGCGGAAGGGGGCAGGTCAGACTGAGACGGCGCGAACGATGTTCGTTCGCTTACTCGAAGTCGAACCGGGCAGGTTCGCGGCGGATCCAAAGGGATTCGTGCGCGAACCTGTCTTTTTTATGCAAAGGCCCTCGTTCCGCTTGACGTTTACCGTGGCGGCAGATTGGATGGCCTTATGTCCAATTTTGACACTGGGCCATCCCATGAGGAGGACTTCCTGTTAGCCGACGCCGCCCTGGCCAACCGGGACGGCGCGGCCGGCGTCTTGCGGGAACGCTTCAATTCGGCGCTAGCCGCCATACTGATTTCCCGCGGAGCGAACCCGACTGAAGCTGAAGACGTCGTCGCGGATTTGTGGTCGGATTGTTTTGGAGCGCGCAATGGGGCCGAGCCGCTGTTGAGGAAATACCACGGACGCTCTTCCCTGAAGTCCTGGCTGACGACCGTCGCGACAAACCGCTTCATCGACCTCAAGCGGCGGGGACGTTTTGTGAGCGAGCCTCCCATCCATGAAGGCGACGACGAGGAAAGCGCCATCGAGCAGATGCCATCGAGCGGCAGCCAACCCTCCGAAAAAAACCTTTTGGAAATGGCGCGGACCGCGATTTCCGAAGGATTCTCGGTCGGCGGCCCGGAAGAAATGGCGATGCTCAAGCTAGTCTATATGCACGAGCTTACCCAACGGGAGATCGCGCAGATGTGGGGTTGCCACGAATCGAAGGTGAGTAGAATGCTGACAAATGCGATGTGTGCGATTCAGGAAGCGGCGTTGAGCGCCCTCAAGCGGATGGACCCGTGGCTGGAGCTTCAATGGAATGACCTCCTCGAAATCTGTGAAAGTTTGCCGGAGGTGCTGGGTGGGCCATCCAGTTCGCCCGATCTTTAGAGAATTCCTCAAGATGAAACACTTCGTTCGTCATTAATTCGATGTCACATTCTCAAAATCAGTTCAAGATCGTCATGGACTTCCTTCGGCACTTTGAGCCGGAAGTTCAGGGGCGCGGTGCGGATGCCCTGGATGCGTCCGCCCGCGAAAGTTTGGTTCGTTTCGCCCAGGGTAAATGCTCTCCGACAGAACGCAGGCAGATGTGCGACGCACTGCAGCGCAACCCGGAATGGCTGAACCTGGTGGCGAAAGAGGTCAAGGGGCGCCGCAACAAGCTTTAAGAGCCATGACACACGGATTTCTTCCGGATGCCCGTTTTCTCCCGCTGCGCCCCTGTTTGATCGAGCGCATGCAGGAGATTGCGGGTGCGATGAATTCAGAGCTTTTTTGCAGCCTCTGCGAACCGCTTGGCTTTTCGGTTCTCAGCGACGCCTTCGGGCGGGTTTCCGCGCAGGAAGGCAGCGTGTGGTTGCTTGACCAGGCGCGCGAGAATCTTGTGGTGGCGTATAATTCCGGGCCGAGAGCTTCGGAAATCGTGGGTTTCCAACAACCGTTGACCAGCGGAATCGTAAGCATGGTGGTGGCCAGCGAACAGGCGTTTGTAGAAAACGAAGTTTTCAAGAACGCCAATCACAGCGCACGCCTCGATAACAAGCTTCGAGTCAGGACGCAGTCAATGATCGTTGTCCCGTTCTATTTCCTCAACGCGTGCCGTGGCGTAATCACATGCGTGCAACTTGAGAATGTCATGGAGGCGGATGGCGCGCCGAAAGCGGCGGATGGGACTTTGCGGAGCTTCGGAGTCGAAGATTTGCAAGCCGTGCAGATGGCGGCATCAGTCGTGACTGGCTTGATCGATTTTCACGCTCTGCGAACCACTGTTGGATGGTTTTTTCCATAGCCAACCTGTCTCCGTGGATTGATATCGAGGACGCCAGACTGGCGGTGAGCCGGTCGTTGGGCAAAGGCATTCGCATTGCGGTTATTGACTCGGGAATCGAGGTAAGTCACCCGGAACTGGCAGGGCTGAAACTCGCCGACGATATTCACATCGCAGACGACAATCTAAAAATAGCGGTCAGAGAAGGCGATGGCTTGGATGTTTATGGCCATGGGACCGCGGTGGCGGGCATTCTTCGGCGGTTGGCGCCTGAAGCCGAAATCGGCAGCTTTCGGGTTCTCGGCGAAAAGCTGGTCGCGCGCACGGCGATCATCTCCGCCGGGGTCCGTCAGGCGATCGAGCGGGGTTACCACATCTTGAATTGCAGCTTCGGGTGCGGTGTTCCGGATCACGTTCTGCATTACAAGGCGTGGATTGACGAGGCTTACCTCAGAGGAATTCATGTGGTGGCCGCATGTAACAATTTCGACGAATCCAGACCGGAATGGCCCGGTTTTTTTCCCTCCGTGGTCACGTGCAACATGGCAAGCACAGCGGATGAATACAGGATCTTTTACAAGCCCGGCAGCCTGGTGGAGTTCGCCACGCGCGGCGTTGATGTCTGCGTTCCCTGGATGGGTCACACTGTCAAGCAGGTGACCGGAAGCAGCTTCGCCGCACCTAGGGCGTCCGCATTGCTGGCGCGGCTGCTGTCCGGCGCCCCCGATCTGCATCCGCTGGCGGCGAAATCGATCCTCCATCATCTCGCCGAAACGTGGATCGAGGATCTCCGGGCTCCCAACGCACCGGCGTGATTATCGCGGCCAGCGACGGGGCGAATGCGAGCGTATGGACCGAATCCGTGTGAATTTGTGATTGTGCAAAGGGAAAAAACCTTTAGAAACACGCGACGTGAACTTTTCAGTGAAACCCTTATACTTGTTTCCGTCTGTGTTTCTTTTTGCAGCCGTCGGGACCGACGCCGCCGTGGTCCGCGACGGAAGCATGGGAACCGCGGGTGCCCTGCCAGGACCGAATTATCTGATCGACGCCAGCTACGGGCAGCAGCGAGGAGGGAATCTTTTTCACAGCTTTAGTTCATTTGACTTGACAAGTGCACAATCGGCCACGTTCACCGGGCCTTCGAGCGTGCAGAACATTCTAGCCCGAATTACTGGCGGGTTGCAGTCGAGCATCGACGGAACGATCTCGTGTAACATCGCGGGGGCGAATCTTTTTCTGCTCAATTCCAGCGGAATCCTGTTCGGGTCGCACGCACAAGTGAATATCTCCGGCGCGCTCACGGTGAGCACGGCGGATTACGTGAAACTGGCCGACGGAGGTCGTTTCAACGCATCCCTTGGCGGAGGCGATGTGCTCACCAGCGCGGCTGTCAGTACTTTTGGTTTCTTGAGTTCCTCGCCGGCCCCGGTTTCGTTCAACGGCACTCAACTGACCATGGCCCCGGGGACCGGGTTTCACGTGATCGCCGGAGACGTGGCCTTTACCAATGCAAGCATCAAGGCGCCGTCCGGCGCGCTGACGATTTTCAGCGCAGCCGGCCCGGGGGAAACGGCTTTCAGCCTGGGGTCCCCTGGGAGCGGATACGCCACATCCACCGTCTCCAGCTTCGGCACGGTCGATATGGAATCCTCGCAACTGGCAATCGATGGCGCAGGCGGGGGCAAAGTGGTGATTCGCGGCGGGCAGTTGTATGTCGTGGGATCGAAGGTCTCCTCTAACAATACGGGCACAGCACCCGGCGGCAGCATTTCCGTGCAGGCCGACGAGGTTTATCTTTGGGATGGAGGCCAATTCGTGACGAGCGCGGCTTCGAGCGGGCAGGCCGGAGACGTTTCCGTAACGGCAACGGACATGGACGTCGAAGGCTGGGGATGGGATTCATCCATAAGCGACTACGTGTATTCGGGCATTGTTTCCCAAGCCAATTCCGGAGCCGCTGGGAACGCCGGAAATATCGCCATCGCTCTCAGCGGCGGACTTACCATGGCCGATTCCGGCTGGATTTCGTCGAGAACCGTCTCGGGGGGGGGCACGGGAAATGTGACCGTGCAGGCATCGTCTCTTGACATGAGCGGGGCTTCGCAGATCGACATCGAAACAAATGGAAGCGGTGCCGGGAAGTTGCTGCAGATTTCAGTTGCGAATGGACTGACGATGTCTGACGGGGCCATAATTTCGGCAGACAGTTATTCGGGAGGAAAAGGGGGCAACATTACCTTAAATGCGGGTTCGCTCAGCGTCGACAATGCCTGGATCAGAGGTCAAGCACGTGGAACGGGCGATGCAGGTGCTATGAGTCTTACGGTCACTGGAGCCCTGACTCTTGGCGATCAAGCATGGATCAACACCACTTCCGTTGGTTCTGGTAAAGCAGGGTCTCTCACACTGCAAGCTGGTTCGCTCGCCATGGACGGGGCAAGCTTCATCGATAGCAGTTCAAGCGGAATCGGGGCTGCCGGGGCATTGCAGATCACGGTTGGCGGTGCAATGTCGGTGAATGGAGAGTCGACGATTTCCACAAACACGATTTCGACAAACTCCACAGGAAGTCTTCAGGTATCCGCCGCATCGCTGAGCCTTGGCGGTGCGTCACAAATTCAAGCCTTGGAAAAGGGAGCCGGAAACGCGGGTTCGCTAGCTGTAAATGTTACGAATCTGTTGACGATCACCGGCGGCGCCCAGATCTCGACCGTAACATCCGCAGCGGGGCGGGCCGGAGATATATCCGTTCATGCCGGCAGCATGACCATCGATGGTTCCCAGGCACTCGGTAACAATACGGGACTGTTCTCCTGCTCGAACAGTGGCGCAACAGGCGCAGCCGGAAGTCTAACGGTGAATGTGGACGGTCAGCTTTCGATGGTTGGCGAAGGAACGATCTCCTCGGCCACCTACACAAGCGGGCACGGCGGTCATCTCACCGTAAACGCGGGCAGCCTCAGTCTTGACGGATTGCTGACGGATGCCTCGGGAAAGATTACAGCAATCACCGCAGATAGTACCGGAACGGGCGATGCTGGGAACATGGACATTTCGGTCACCGGCGCTCTGTCGCTCAAGAACGGCGCGTCGATTGCAGCGGCTTCGATGGTATCCGGACAAGCAGGCTTTTTGACGCTGCAAGCCGGTTCGCTCGACATTAGCAGTGGCAGTCTGATCGCAAACGCCAGCTATGGTTCCGGAGGCAGTCTTGCCATTACGGTTGCGGGTGCGCTCACGCTGTCGAGCGGAGGTCAGATATCTGCGAACGCCTTGGGAACAACCGCCGGGGCAAATGCGCAGGCTGGAAGCATTGTTTTGAATGCGGGTTCCCTCAGCCTCGACAATGCGTCGATTACAGCAGATGCGAATGGATCGCACGCTGCCGGCGCAATGAATCTCGCTGTCGGGGGAGCGCTGAGCATAAGCGATGGAGGGCGGATCTGGGCGGATTCCAGCGGTTCGGGCAAGGCGGGATCCATTATGCTACAGGTCGGTTCGCTCGCGATGTCCGGGGCAAGCTCTATCGATACCAGTGCGCTCGGAACGGGGGCCGCAGGGCCATTACAGCTTACGGTTGACGGCGCGATGACGCTAACCGCCCAGTCGCTCGTATCCTCCAATACGGTTTCGACCAACTCCGCAGGAAGTCTTCAGGTAAGCGCAGCATCGTTGAGCCTCGACGGGGGGGCACAACTTCAAGCCCTGGCAGAGGGGGCAGGAAACGCAGGCTCGCTGACTGTCAACGTTACGAACCTGCTGACAATTACCGGTGGCGCCCAGATTTCGACGGTTGCATCCGCAGGGGGGGATGCCGGGGATATATTCCTCCGCGCAGGCAGTATGAACATCGACGGATCAACGGCGCTCGGCTCCCCAACTGGGATTTTCTCCTGCTCGAAGATTGGCGCAACAGGCGCTGCCGGAAGTCTAATGGTGAATGTGGACGGTCAACTTTCGATGCTTGGCGAGGGAACGATCTCCTCGGCCACCTACACAAGCGGGCACGGCGGTCACCTCACCGTGAACGCGGGCAGCCTGAGTCTTGACGGGTTGCCGAATAACAACTCGGTGTTAATCACCTCCATTACCTCGGACAGCAAGACCGGTGCGATCGGCGACGCAGGGGCCATGGATATCGCGGTCACTGGCGCGCTGTCGCTGAAGAATGGCGCCCAGATTACAGCCGCTTCACTGGCCTTGGGGCAGGGAGGTGCGCTGACGCTGCAAGCTGGGCAACTCGACATCGACAGCGGCGGTCTCATCGCGAACGACAGCTATGGTCCCGGACTCAAGCTCGCCATCACGGTTACCGGCGCGCTCACAATGTCAAACGCGGGTCAGATTTCGGCGGATGCCAAGGGTACGGGTAATGCTGTCGGTGCAACCTTACATGCCGGGAGTATTCAGATGGATTCGAACGCATCGGTTCATTCCTTTAGCTCTGGGCAAGGCGACGGGGGTGATCTGTTAGTTACATCAAATGGAGCCATGAAGATGTCGGATGGCGCTTTTGTTAGCACAAATGCGAAATCCGCAGGCAATGGGGGAATGTTGACTCTGACGGCTGAAAGCCTCGAAATCGATGGCGGTTCCGGAACCGATCCGAAAACGGGACTCTTTGCACAATCCGAGAGCACAGCCACACGCCTTGCCAACGACCAGCGTGCATCCGGCGATTTGAACGTAACGGTGGCTGGAAATCTTTCTCTCTCGGGCGAGTGCGGCGTTATTTGTGCAAGCACATCTTCGACACGGGATGGGGGATCCCTCACGATAACGGCAAACGGCGCCATGCAACTTTCAGGAGGCGCTCTCGTCAGTACGAATGCATATTCGGCGGGTAAAGGCGGCAAGCTGACGTTGACCGTGGGAAGCCTCGACATCCTTGGCGGAACCCAAAATGACCCGTTGACGGGGGTCTATTCGCAGTCGGCCGAGACGGCCACCGGCTCCGGCGGCGATCTGCACATAACTGTCGCTGGAAATCTCACGCTGTCGGGACACGGAGGCATTTCCACTACGACCTTTACGAGCGGAAATGGGGGTGCGCTAACGGTAACGGCGAACGGCGCTGTGGAGATTGCAAGCGGCGCTGGCATAAGCACGGGAGCGACTTCGACGGGCAAAGGTGGTACGCTGACGATGACGCTGGGGAGTCTCGACATCCAAGGCGGAAACTCGGCAAACGACCCGGAAACCGGAGTCTTTTCGCAACCGGCAAGCGCGATTACCGACGTTGCGAACCCTGGGGGCTCCGGTGGTGATCTTAACATCACGATAGCGGGAGCATTCACATTGTCAGGCGCGCGGGCTTGCATCTCCGCCAGTGCGTTTTCGACCATGGACGGGGGCAACGTCACGGTAAAGGCGGGAAGTTTGCAGATGACGCAAGGCGAAATTTCAGCGGGAACTAATTCGACAAATCCGCAAGCGGGCAATGGCGGAAATGTCTCAGTGACAATCAACGGTGATGCCACTATTGGCGACGGAGCGGGAATCACGAGTGACAGCCAGGGGCCAGGGCAGGCCGGAAACGTTCATTTTGAAGCAAATAACTTAACGCTGTCTGGGTATCAGTCTGCGATCGCAGCCGGCGCACAAGGCACGGGAGGCGGCGGGACGATCGACGTAACCGTGCATAGTTCGCTCACCATTCAGGATTACGCCTACATCTCCACCACGTCTTTTGGTTACGGAAACGCGGGAGACGTTTCTGTCAAAGCAGGAAATCTGACTGTTGTGAATACTGGTAACGGCGTCTTTCCATCAGCGTTGACGCAAGTGCCAATGACGGGGATTTCGTCGCAAACACAGCCCCCCAACGGTGTCGTTCTCAACGATACGATGAACGGGAACGCGGGTAATGTCACATTAGCCATCGACACCGCGATGACGATGAGCGGCCAAGCAGTTGCCGTTTCGGCATCGACTCTAACCGGCGGCAAGGGTGGAACCATCGCTGTTAACGCCCAATCGCTTGGCATGCAGGACGGCGCAGAAATCCAGGCTGCCACTCAAGTCAGGGGACAAGGGGGCGGAGTCGATGTTACCGTTGGAAGCCTCAGCATCGACAGCGCGAGCGGTGCAACCACCGGCATTTCCGCCGAGACGCAGGGTGCCGGTAACGCCGGCGATGTTTATGTGAACGCCAGTCAGACCTTGACGGTCGCGGGCCCCAGCGGGCGTATTTCGGCGAATTCTACCGGGGGCAGTGGCGGTGGGGGAAATGTGATTATCGACAGCGATTCAGTGATGCTCCAGAATCTCGGCGGAATCGACGTTCAAACGACAAATCTTGGAACGGCGGGATCGATCACCCTGAACGGGGGCGATTTGACGCTGCTAACGGGGGCTGGAATATCCGCTGCAACCTACGGTTTTGGAACGGCCGGAAATGTTAATTTAACCTTGACGCGTTCGTTAAGCGTTTTGAGTGGCGCATTGATCTCGTCCTCAACCCTGGGTGAGAAAAACGCCGGCGCTGTAACGGTTACCGCTCCTAGCATTGCGATTGACAGCGCGGGCGCTACGGTCGCGGGGGTCACCGGCATCATGGCCGCAACGCAGGGGGCGGGCAGTGCCGGAAACGTGACGGTTAACGCTGGTCAAACCTTGACCGTAAGCGGGGCACAAGGAAGCATCTCGGCAAGCACCTCCAGCGGAGGTGGCGGCGGCAGCATCACTGTGACGGGTAATTTAATTACGCTCCAGAATTCCGGGGAAATAGATGTTGCGACAACAGGCGCGGGCGCGGCGGGATCGATCACTCTGAATGCCGGCGATTTGACCTTGCAAACCGGAGCGAAGATTTCCGCGACAACTGACGGGTTCGGACTTGGCGGCAACACCGATCTGACCTTGACGCGTTCGCTGGCGCTTTCAGGGGGAGCATCCATTTCATCCTCTACCGGAGGCGCAAAGAACGCAGGAACGGTGACGGTTGCAGCACCCAGTATCACAGTCGATGGCGCATCCATCCTTGCCACCACGTCAGGCGGCGGCAAAGGAGGAGACATTACAGTGACGGGTGATTCTATCGCGCTCCAGCATTCCGGGGAGATTAACGTTGCGACAACGGGCGCAGGTGCGGCGGGCGTAATTACGCTTAACGCGGGTGATTTGACGCTGCAAACCGGGGCCGGAATCTTGGCGTCAACTGCGGCCATGGGAACTGGCGGAGAAATCGACATGAACTTGACGCGTTCCGTTACCGTTTTGAGCGGTGCAACCATCTCATCCTCAGCATTGGGAGAGGGAAACGCCGGCGCTGTAACGGTTACCGCCCCTAGCATTGCGATTGACAGCGCGGGCGCTACGGTCGCGGGGGTCACCGGCATCATGGCCGCAACGCAGGGGGCGGGCAGTGCCGGAAACGTGACGGTTAACGCCAGCCAAACCTTGACCATAAGCGGGGCACAGGGAAGCATTTCGGCAAGCACCTCAGGCGGAGGCGGAGGTGGGAGCATCACGGTGACGGGTAATTCGATTACGCTCCAGAATTCCGGGGAAATAGGCGTTGCGACAACAGGCGCGGGCGCGGCGGGATCGATCACTTTGAATGCCGGCGATTTGACCTTGCAAACCGGGGCGAAGATCTCTGCAACAACTGACGGGTTCGGACTTGGCGGCAACACCGATCTGACGTTGACGCGTTCGCTGGCGCTTTCAGGGGGAGCAGCCATTTCATCCTCTACCGGAGGCGCAAAGAACGCAGGAACGGTGACGGTCGCAGCACCCAGTATCACAGTTGATAGCGCATTCATCCTTGCCACCACGTCAGGCGGTGGCAAAGGAGGAGACATTGCAGTGACGGGTGATTCTATCGCGCTCCAGAATACCGGGGAGATTAACGTTGCGACAACGGGCGCAGGTGCGGCGGGCGTAATCACGCTAAACGGGGGTGATTTGACGCTGCAAACGGCGGCTGGGATCTCGGCGTCGACCGCGGGGTTGGGAACTGGTGGAGAAATCGACCTGACCTTGACGCGTTCCGTTACCGTTTCGAGCGGTGCAACTATCTCAACCTCAGCATCGGGAGAGGGAAACGCCGGCGCTGTAACGGTTACCGCCCTTAGCATTGCGATTGACAGCGCGGGCGCTACGGTCGCGGGGGTCACCGGCATCATGGCCGCAACGCAGGGGGCGGGCAGTGCCGGAAACGTGACGGTTAACGCTGGTCAAACCTTGACCGTAAGCGGG
>Ga0316225_1002153_pt1 | contig 16850 bp, 26 predicted proteins | sample TBH18015metaG_FD_206010 | JGI IMG/M metagenome (GOLD analysis project Ga0316225, IMG submission 206010) | Freshwater microbial communities from Trout Bog Lake, Wisconsin, USA - TBH18015 | ecosystem: Environmental > Aquatic > Freshwater > Lake > Hypolimnion/Profundal zone | place: USA: Wisconsin... | reverse complement strand
GACATCGGGTGTAGTCTGATTAGCCAATGTCAATTGATTTGGTAAAACTACACAATCTACTTCAATTTGATACACTTGATCTGGCACAGGTCCAATATAGATTTGTTGTTGACCATAAATAGAGAACGCTAATGGTCTACCAATATAGTTTTGCCAAAAACGTAAACGAGCATTAAAGTCTGTCCAAGATAAGTAATCCATAGGCACACGAGTATTACCCCAATAAAGATTGACGTTTAATACATCAAGCACTGTGTTACCTGTAGAAGGTGATAATGGGCTTGTTCCCATTAAGTTAGTTAATGCTGCGTATGAAATATTTTCACAATTACCGACATAAGTTAAACCAGCAGTACCATTAGTAAATTGTGTACTAGGCGGATAGTTTTGATAATTATTTACATTGTTTTGTGGGTACGGAGGTGCAGTTGTACCTGTTGTACCAGCTTGTGTGACCTGATAAATAAAGATATTACTAAATATAAAGTCATTTAAATTGACCGCAGTACTTGCAGTCCAAGCATAAGGATAAGTTGGAGTCGCTCCATTAAGGGCGGCTGAAGGTGCTACTTGACAAGGTGTTTGTGTGACAACGACTTCTCGTAAGCAGCCGGTATCTCGCACGACTCTTTCTCGTGCTTCATTAATATAATCTGTTAGTTGCTGCTGTGTATAGAAGTTACCATTTGCATCATGCAGCAGTCTTTGTACATCTGTAATATACGATGATAGAGTTGATGTTGCCATTTATTTTCCATTTTGTTTTAAGCTACTGCTTGAAGGATTTTTCCCCCAACCTTCTTTTCAGAAGGCAAGGGTACTTTTTCCACCAACGGGGATAACGATTGGTTCTTTTTTGGCGGCTCGGTTGTTAACTCCCATTTAGTTAAAAGCTCTAAAGCCTTATCTAATTCATTAGAATTTTTTAACCAGCCCAATCTTGCCAAATAAGGTTCTTTGTTACTATCTTCATAACCAAATATATGTTTTGCAGTTTCTACAGGTATTTCCACTGTAGTGCCAGGTTTAAACTCATAAAAGATTCCTGCGAATCCATCTTTGAGTTTAACATCACTATTATTAGTTACGAATATAGTTGACATTAGAAGCTCACTACATCTCCCCATACTACGATGTCTACAGTGTTAGCGTTACCACTAGCTGTATTAACATTGACGTATAGGCATGAAGTTACATTTCCATTGATTGCGGTCGTAGTAGACGTACCAGTAATATCTTGGAACTTATTAACGGCTGACACGCTTGATAACACAGTATTAGCTGTTACCAAGTTAGCACCATCGTTTGTAGAACCAATAGATACGTTTGCTGATGCAACAGATCCTGATGGGTTTTGTACTGTAACTCTACGTACAATCACCGCACCAGAACCTAATAAAGCACCACTGTTAGTCAGACCGCCATTCAATAATGGGATAGTAATAACAGCGTTACCAGCAGTGTTAAGTGCTGTAGCTGTAACTTTACCTAATCGGTAATTGCTAAAACTATCCTGCGTATTTTGTGCTACTGAATCTGAATTAGCCATTTATATCTCCTTAACTTGTGTAAGTTGAAGAAACGTTTTGACCACCATTTACAGTAGCTAATGTTACAGTTGCAGAAGTTGCAACGATAGCGTTTGCACGTACGTTAACACCGTCTGAAATTAATACACCACCAGTATTGTTAGCAAGAAGCACAGACCATGTTGATGGTGTTGTGCAGCTTGTGTTTGTATTGTAAGCAGATACTGCTTCAATAGTAACGTTAGCTGTTGGGAATACTAAATATGTACCTGCAGGCACAGCAGTGTTACCTGATGATGCTACAGCTACAGTTGTTAATTGCCAATACGCACCAGGGGTGTTGGTATTAGCATTGCTTAATAATATTTTATTTAAACCTAATGACATGACTATTTCTCCTTAAATTGAAATTGAGTTATAGCCACCGACTCTTGTCATAGCTTTTGGTTTAGTGTTCACTAATTCAGCGATCATTAAAACAGCACCTACGTAGCCGATTTGCCAGTTGGGTAAAGTAGACTCAAAGCCTGTAAACACAAATGAACCTTGGTCATGGATATACAATGACAAGTAATTTGAGTTAATAAAGTATACAGTGCCTTCTGGGCAGTATGGATCTGGATAAATTGGTACACCAGCAACCATTAAAGCTCTGAACGCAGCTTGAGGACCGTTTGAATCACCATCAAAGCCATTACCTGGAGTGATGACGTATTGTTCTTGACCAACATAGTCTTGAGCTAATAAAGTCCAAGTACCAAAGCCGCAAACACCAAATGTAGGCACTTCAGCACCGTTTTTAACAGTACCAGAAATGTATTGTAAGATGTTTTGACGTGTTGGGTTTACATTACCTGCAGCATACACTTTAGATTTCCACCATCCGTATGTTGATCGGTTAATGTTACCGTATGTAGGTAAGTTTGTACCATCATCAATTGCACCAGGAAGTCCGATGAATTGTTGTGTGTTTGTATAGTTGTTATACAAAGCAGTTGCCATTGCATCCATCATTACGTTTGTAGCATCGTTCATACGAGCTTCAATAAGAGGAATAATAGCGTAGTCTTGTTGAACAGCACCTTCCATACCTAGGAATGGAACTGGAGCAATCATTAACTTAAGGTTAAATTCAGCATTGAACGCACCTTGTTGAACTGCTGGTTGGTTAAAAGAACCGCTGTAATCAGACCATTGAGCGTTCACGAATTGAGCGCCTTGAACTGGTACAGTGACTTGTGAAACACCGCCGGATGCTTGTTGACTATTTGAAATCAATGCAGCCATTAATGGTGTTGAGTTATAAAGTTGTACAACCAACTTTGGGATAAACGCTCTACGTGTGACGTAGGTCAACTCGTTGTATTGCGAAGTACCCGAAGCTGGAAGAATACCGCCACCTATAGGCATGGTTTATCTCCAATCATAAAAGTTAACATCCCCTAAATTCCAATCGGTTTACGTGTGTTACGTAAATCCGATAATGCTTTTGCAGCCTCATCACGTGCAGCCTGTTGAGGATTCTTATAGTATTTACCCAAATCAAATTTTGCAACTGGATTTGGATTGTATCCTGTAGGCGTTGGTGCTGCTGCTTGCTTCATCCACTGCCAATATTGTGCGGCAGTTTCATGATCTGCAATCTTGTTTTCTAACATGACTTTTTCTACTTCCTCAATTTCTGACTCATTATCAATAAGTCCTTTTTTGATTAAAGCGTCACGTTTATCTTTGAGTTCTTCTCTAATCTCTTTCTCACGTAATTTTGCTTCTAAATCTTCTACTCTCTTTTGGGCTTGAGAAACTTTCTTTTCAGTATAGTCCTCAATCTCCAATTCAGGCATAGGAAGATCTGGTCTTAATTTTTTAGTAAGACGTAATGCGTCTTTACGTGTTTCAGGATTTTCAGCTAATTGCTTCATAAGAAGCGCTAACTCATCCCTTTGTTCTAAAGATATATTTTCTAAACTCATACTTTTATCCCCTAATTAATTAAATAACTTTTTTAGTGTCACCAGGTTGACTCATAGACATCATGTTCTTATAGCCAGCTTTTGGAGCTGCTGATAAGCCACCGAATTGTGAGTAACGTGGTGTATTGATAACTTGACCATTTTTTTGGTTGTTATCAGTTGGTTTTCTTGGTGCAGAAGCGCCTCTTGGTTTAAAAAGTTCCATTTTACCTTTTCCTTATGTTAATGATGGGGGTTGACCGCCAGGAGTAGGAGCGCCTGGCATACCTGCTGGAGCAGGACTACCTGGCATTGCCAAACCTGGAATTGCTGGCGCTTGTTGCATCGCTTTACCTTCAGGCGTTGCGCCACCCGCTTGAGGTAAAGTTTGTAGTAATTGTAAAATTTCTGACTGTTGAAGCTCACCTGTTTTAGCTTTTTTAGGACCAATCACATCTGTCATGGTTCTAATTGCAGTAAGAATTTTACGACCTTCTTCGGATTCAGAACCGAAGGCAGGTAAAGATTGTTCTAATAAATCCATTGCCATGGATACATTTACCAATGCGCCTTCACGATTGCCCATCTTGGGTTCTGGTGTAGACATTGGTGAAGCAGCCGGCGGTGTACTGGCATCAGACATATCTGTGCCTGGTGGTGGGGATGGAGGTGCGCCTTGAGGTGTAGCCTGATCTCTTTGGCTTTTAATCATTTCCATCATTGGGTCTTGTGCCATATATTTATCCTATTGTCCATATATTCGTAGAATATACATTATGTAAAATTAAATCAAGTGGGAGGTCATATTTTGTTTCCCACCCCCCAAGGGAGGTTTAGCTTAAACAGCTAAAACGTAATTACTTACGTTTTGCGTGTCTTTTAGCTTTGCGTGCTTTACGTGCCATGTGAATGACTCCTTAAATAAAGCGGTCACCTATTTCACGGGTAAGGCAGCCATAACCCTTTTTCCTCTCACGAGAAACTTATTATCGTCTTGTTTTTCTTGATTTCTTGTGTGCTTTTCTTCCGTATGCCATTTTATGCTCCAAAGTTTAATACCCCCTATTTTGTCTACCGTAGCTTCTTGTTGACGGGCTACGATTGAATGTCTTTACACCTTGTATTCTATATTCTAATTGAGCAGGTTGCCTAGCTAATTTTGTATCTACACCTGTAGCTCTAGGTTGATCTGCTGTAGATGTTGCCACTCGTTGTGTTGCCATTATTCTGCTCCTGCCTCTGGTTCTTTTTTACTTTTATGTTGAGGATGCTGTTTAGGTTGAGGTTGCCCTTGTCCCATCTTTTCACGCTTCTTCAATTTGTCTTTAAGCAATTGTTTCATTGGAACGTCAGTTAAGTCAAGCAAATCTTCTTTATCAATTGCACCTGCCTTAAATAAGTTGAACGCTAATTGTTTTTGATCTTCTGTGAAAATCGGTGAATTACTATGAGCGTCTACTTTTACGACATAATCTTTTGTAAATTGTTCAGCAATGAATGACAAACCTTCAGTATCTGTGAAGTGTGTTGAATCATACGCTTGCATAAGTTTCAAATAAAGTGTTGCTACTTTTTCTAAACTATCTTCAACAATCAACGCTCGTTTCTTCGCACGAGAGCTACCTAATCTTGCTAATTGTGAAGCATGACCTTGTGATCTTACGCCAGATTCACCACGACCTGATAACACAGAGGTAATTCCGGAGACTTCAGCGAACATATTATCAATTTCATGTATGACTTCAAATAAGTCTCCAGGAATGTCTGGAGAAAGTTTATCTACTCTTGCATTAGGCATATCTGTGGCTAATAAGCCACCTGCTCTATTTAATGCAAAGTTCTTTTCATCTAATATACCTGTAAATCCAGATAACGCAATAGGAGGGCTGACTTGTTTAGAAAGCAAGTCTAATATTTCTGTCATACGCATATTGCGTAATTGTTGAAGCATCATCAATTGTTGTACTTCAGATAAACCCCAGAAATAATCGTATTGTGGGTTAGGACAGACTTGAATGAAAGGACATTCACCTTTTAAGAATAAAGATGATCCTGGTCTATCGTAAATCACGACATTAGGTTCAGCCATGGTGACCACTTGATAGTCTGCAGTGTCATCGTTCCATAACCATAGTTCTCGCATTTCAATTGTTTCTTCAGCAACACGAGCTTTATAACGATTCATGCCATAAAGATCCATGTTAACGTTACCGTAAATCGTAGGATTAGTTTGTGACATCACAATTCTATTCACAGCATCTGGAATATCTGATTCTGATTCTTTGTAAACAGGGGTGACTCGTTTTACGATTTCTTCACGTTTAGGATGAGAATACAGACGGGCGTATAGCTCCGACTTCGTAACGTAATATGTCTGGATGATGGCTTCTTGCCGGTCTGTATAAGGAGTATCTTCACGCAATACACCCATTGCAGAAGGTTCAATCATGTATGGCGTAATGCCATTATTCATGACGAGTTTAATAAATGATGTGTTGTAAACTAAAGACCAATTAAGCGCTGACATAAATACTTGGTCAGCATTAGAGTTTAACCATTCGTCATTCAATGCTTCAGTTAAAGCTGGGATCTTTCTATGCTCCATTGTATTGACAGAAGCACCAATGTTAATGGAGAAACGAGTTGTTTCAGCAGAATAAAGAAATGAAGTGAGTTGATCTAAATGAGGATGAATCTTATTAAAGTACGCTGGTGGTTCTTCCGGACCTGCGCCAAATAAATAATAAGCTCTTTGTGTTGCGTAATCTGCTCGTCTTTCTTCCCTAGACACCATACATTTCTGTGCAATGTCTAGGTAAAATTCTTCTCGTGCGGCTGCTTCGGTAGGTATCTTCATGTTTTAATCTTTAAGTTATCAGGGTCTCTCATGGTTGCTCTAGGGTCAACAGTTGGTCCTTTTGTAATTCCAGCCTCATTAGGTCTGATACCCACTTGTTCACCTTTAACGGATTGTATCATTTTTCCAGTCAATAGGGATTGTAAATTCATTCCATTCATACCACCACCCCACATCGCTGCATCGCCGGGTCTTGGTTCTGGTTTCAATCCTTGTTGTTTCATTTTATTAGCTAAATGAGCCTCTGCCTCTGCATATTGCTTTTTAGTGTACTTATTCTTTTTTGACATGACCGCACCTTGGTTCTCTCCAGCACGTGTTGACTTAATGTCTGTCATTTGGAATTGGTCAGCAAGACCTTGTAAGGCTTGATCGCCCATTTTAGTTCTATCTGATTTAGTTGCCGGTGCTTGTAAAAAAACCACCATGATTTCTGCATGACAATCTTTCATTGGACACTTTGCAGACCTTGCTTCAAAGAATCCGTGTTTCTCACATTTATAATCTTTCAATACTGCCATTTTTATCCCCCTTTGAGTTGTTCATCTAATGTATTACCAGAATAATCGTATTTAGGTTTTATGCCTAAACTAATTTTAATGCCATTACTTGTTGCTTGTAAACCTAAACTTCTTTCCATCACAGGTTTAGATTCTTTCCTGTATTCCACAAATCTTGTGCGGTCTCTGTTTTGCATAATAGCTACTTCACCCATCTGCCAACTTTTATAAGCCTTGCTTACCCTGCGCTGCACCATTTCAGATAAAGGTTCGGTCTGATACAAAAACACATCTTTTAAATGCGTTTCAGAGATACCAGATAGTTCTGCAAATAAACTCATACTAATACCTCTGTCTGGGTCTTTAAGAAAAGAAAAGATTTGTCTTTTTAATTCATATTTGGAAAGAGCCGGGTGCATTTTTCAAGTCCATAAATAATATATTTTTCTTTAGCGGATTGGTCATCCATGCTTATATCAAATTCAAAATAGTTTCCAAACATAATTTTGAAACCCGCTTTGATGAATAAGGAGTTCCACATAGCGTTACCCAAAATACTAAAGTGATTATCGTTTTGTTCATGCGGTCTTGCACAATCAGGAGCAGGTACTTCAATATAAACTTGTCCACCATTTTTTAAGAGCCTATTAAATTCAAACAAAGTAAATAGAGGATAAGGAGAATGTTCTAGTGCGTGTCTACACCAAATAAAATCTACTGTGCCATCTTCACGATTCACGTCAGACATTTCTCCATACTCACATTGAAAACCTTTCTCAATACAAATATCGTAATCTTCTTTTGATAATGTAATGCCAGTGACATTCGTGTAATGAAGATCCTTCATTTCTTTTAAAAATAATCCTGGTCCACAACCAATGTCTAATATCACTGAATCACTTTTTAAATTAAATTGCTTGATGTAATCAGTGACCATTTTTGGAATCAGTTTCCTGTGGAAAGTTTCTTCGGGTTCTGCATATACAGTTTTGTAAGCAGCATCTTCGTATTGTTTAAATTTATTATTGTCCATATATTCCTATCTTTTTTAAATAATCAGAAACGTTACGACCTACACCTAATTCTTCTGCAGTAAAGTTTTCTTGTACTTCAGAAATAGCTCGTGTAATCTTTTGTGCAATCAAACGTGGTTGTACTTGTTCAGCAAACGCAGCACAAGCTAATGCACTTGCAATCACACGATCATCTTTGTTACGACCTGTAGCTTCAATACTACCGCCATCACGTACGACTGTTTTCATTTCATCAATCGTATCTATATCATAAATGTTCATCATGTTACGTTCAAAGTAATCTTTCATATAAGTCAACATACGTTCTTTAGTGGCAGCGGTCGTTAACCAACCAATAGAATTAGAGACACCACCTAAAGTATCGTTACGTCTCCAAATATAGTTTTGCATTGAGCCGTACACATTCATAAGCTCTGCACCCATAGCACCACCTAAAGAAGTTGCTTGACGTTTAAGATTTCTTAATTCATTAATGACAGCTTGACCCGGACCATTGACTTCCAAGTTAAGCGTTGAGTTTTTATAAGCCCCCGCTAGGTGGGCTATGACCCAAGCGAATTGATATGTATTCATTTCACTTGTTGCAAAACTTGCTACTTGATCTAAACCATCGGCATACACTCTATAGATTTGTATACAGAAACGATCCGCCCAATCAGAGCTACCATAAGCAGGGTCAGCACCAATGACATAGTATGCAGTGTCTACAGGTTCTTCCCAAACCTTTAAGGTAGCTAAACGTTCAGTAGACTTAATGACTTCGGTGTCTGGAAAGTTTGCACCAAATATGTAACGGTAACTATCGTATGATTTAGATTTAGCTTTCTTAAACGCATCGGTACAACGTGAGTTAGAAAAGAAACTTGTACCTGTCATTACAAACGCATAATCTTCTGTAGGAGGAAACTCTTGGTACATTAAAGAATCGTCTTTAATACCTTCAAACATTTTCCATCGCCACCATGCCATTTGACGAGAATTAATTTCTACGTCATAAAGTTTTTTAATGTCTTTAGTCCATTCTTTTTCTTCAGGGGTAAGTTTGCCATCCCAATACACTTTATAGACAGACGAGTCTGGGTCTGCAGCATAAAGTTCATTACGCCACCAACCACAAAATATGGCACGTTGTGTACGAGCCTTTTTAGCGGTCGTATACATATCGTGAAACATATTAAAGCCTCTGGCAGTACTTTCAAATATGTATAGACGATCCTTGTTTGTTTCAGCTAACGATGCTAGTAACGAAGCCAAACCTTCTTCGTCTCCCCATGAAGATGTTTCTGTTCCATGCAAGTAAGTGATCGCTTTTCCTCTACCCAATGATCCTTTAGCTCGGAGACCCGCAACTTGGTAGAACAGTCTACTTCTGTTTTTAAGGGAGAGCTGATTTCTATTGTGAGCCAAGAGTGGGATACGATATTCTTTGGGTAAGCCTTCCATGTACATAGCGAGGGTAGATCTAAACATATCTCTATTCTCCTCTGTGTCTGTGGTAAGCGTACCTTGCAGACCTGGGTGCGTGAAGTGCCAGTATAAATCCAATGCCAAACTAATTGTGGTAATTCCAAGTTGTCTCCCCTTTAAGATCACAAAAAAATGAATATCGTCTTGAAGTCCTTTAGCAATTTCATCCATGACGTACGTTTGCGTACCGAGCAGGTTATTCATCTTTCGTAAACCTTGCTCTTTTGTTTCAATTTTTAATTCAGAACAAAACTTGTAGAACAAGTCTTTATTGAAATTCATTTGGTGATCTTTCTATCAAAGTTATCTATGTCCCACATAGCTACTTTTACACGAGCTTGTTTGTCTTTAGCCATGTTGACTAACTCTTTATAAAAGATAGCGGAGTATTTTTCTTTCCAGGATTTAGCGAGGTTTCTTTTTTCGTCAGCGTTGTCACAATTAAGCACATTCGTCATTTCCATTTTCATCATGGTTCTGTAATGACGTAGTTCTTCCGCCCACTTCTTTTCTTGATCTATCCCCATAGACATTTTAGTGCAGATCGTCTTTAGTGACGAATCCTTGTAGACGAGATAGTTCTTCTTCGGCTGCCATAAGTAGTTTTGCAGACTCACCATGCACACGCATCAATTCATGGAAGATTTGAGCCTTATCCATATTCCAAATACGTTCCATGTACTCACGTTTGGTTTTGTCATCCACAGCCTTAATTTGATCTGACATAGATTTGTTGATTAATTCTTCTGTTAAGTCTTTAGCTTGTGTCATGTGTTGTTTCCATAAGTAATAAATAATTAAAAAATAAAGTGGACCAATGAGGGTGACTGGATAAATCCAGTTTAATAAATCCCATTGTTCTCTGTTATACAATTCGCCACACCCTTACACCATTACCTTCACGTCTGGCTATAAACTTCTTGCTCAATGATTTATTAGCCCTGTAATTGGCGTTACATACAATTTGCATTTTAGTGTTATCCACAAAGAAACTATCACCTACTTCCATTTGTTTGTAGGGATAGCTATTTCTTACCCTTGTTACAGGTAATTCTACATTCTTTTCTACGGTAATCATATTAGTCCTCTATAGCGATAGCCTGTGCCTTACTCATAAAGATATTAAATTCATCTGCTGTTGACATAAATCTAATGACTTCTTCTAAAGACTCAATCAATTCACTTTCTGGGGGTAATTGTTGTGATACAGCCCAATTGATTTGATCCAGGTAAATGTCCATTAAGTCTTGTTTAGTAATAGCGTGTTTCTGGTCCAATGTTAACTCAATACTCATAATCACCTCTCTAATTAGTTAATAAAGATACTACGCTAATCATTATATACATCTAATTAGAATATGCAACTACTTTCCGAAAGGTAAAACACATCTACGCCATCACGCATAGACCATAAAGGGAAAAACCCATATTTTTTTTGGGGGAAGAGCGGAGTGGGTCTCGTCACCACAGAGTCCAATGTCCATTCACTTTGCCAATTCATAGCATATATATATTTGATATATGTACCAATAACCATAGATCATATTGATATAAGTTATATAGTAGCTATGCAATATGTTTTATATGCTGGATAGCAACCCATATTATGTAAAATCGTAGAAGGCGGCTTGACGGTTACCTTCTCCCATATCTATTTTACATAACGCTTATATATAATATATATACAATACATATTAAATATATATACCTTATATAATATATATTATATAAATATATAAAATATATTTAATATATGGGTTGACATAATCCTATAATCATATAATATAAATACACCTAACTTTATAAGGGAGTATTTAAAATGAGTAACGCTATATATCAAGAAGTAACGGATCGCATCGTATCAGAGCTGGAGCGCGGCGCGATCCCATGGATTAAACCATGGCGCGCGGATTCTACAGCGGATAAGAATTTCATAACGGATAAGGCTTATCAAGGCGTAAATAGATTAATCCTAGGCATGTCATCAATGATTCAAAAATTTGATACACCAATATGGGCGTCATACGATCAATGGCAAAGCAAGGGCGCTCAAGTTAAAAAAGGCTCTAAAGGTACTCATATCGTGTTTTATAAACAAGTTAAAACTGAAAAGATCAACGATAAGGGAGATAGCATTGAAGGCGGTTACAGTGTTTTAAAATCTTATACAGTATTCAACGTACATCAGACTGATTTTGATATTAAACCTTTAATACGCGATAATGAATCTAAACCATTCAATACTATTTTAGAGTGTGAAAATACAATCTCAAAAAGCGGCGCATTTATCCAGCATGGCGGGGATGGCGCTTTTTATGTACCTTCAATAGATAAAATCAATCTACCAAATAAGACCGCCTTTAATAGTGAGAGCGATTATTATGCTACCGCCTTCCATGAATTAATACATTGGAGCGGCGCAAAGCATAGATTGGAACGTGATCTATCCGGTAAATACGGTAACCCGTCTTATGCCTTTGAAGAGCTTATAGCGGAAATTGGAGCGGCTTATCTATGCGCGGATCATCGCTTACAAGGGGAGTTAAGACACGCTGGCTATATTGAATCATGGCTTAAAGCGTTACGCGATGATAATAAGGCTATATTTAAAGCCGCCGCGTACGCTCAAAAAGCCGCGGATTTCATAAGCGCGCTTGATTTTAAAGCGTTACCGATAGCGGCTTAATAATAACTTTAAGCGCATTTTAAACAGTGCGCTTATGGATTATTATTAATTAATAATCATATAACCTAAACTATGGGAGATTAAATTATGAATATTTTATTTGATGATGTAAAACTTAACGCTTTATTTCAAGTAAATAAATACGATAAAACGTTATGGGTTAAAGCATCCAGTAGAACAGCAAGACCGCTAGAAAATTTATATCAAGTTTTTTATTTTAAAAAAAATGAATATGTATATTCAATTAATAATAATGATTATTATATTATGGATAATGTAAGTGTAGATTCTAACGGTTATTTTATAGGGGATGATCTAACCCTAGCGCAAGAATTGCATAATTCAAAAATTGATGCACAAATAGGCGGTAATAATGAATAATCAATTATTTAAAGCGCGTATACAGTCTTTTATCTATCAATTATTATTAAAAAAAGAAGGCGGCTATCCATGTTAAAAATTATTATTTTTGGAATTTTAGGCTTTATAAGCCTTTATTGCTGGATTCTTTTACTTTTATCAATGGGAGCTTAAATTATGTTAGCTATTAATAATATTAATGAATTAAAAAATAACGTTAATGATGAGCCTTATAATGAATTTTGTATAAGGTTGAATGGCGGCTGTAGATCAACGAAAACGATCCAATATTTCAAGGATTCTGATTATTGGTACATTTTGCATCATATTGATGAGAGTGTGTCTGAATATGAATCTACGCTAGATTTTCAAATGAATGAGCGCTTGATATTTGAAGCCATGACTAAAGGCGCATTTTTTAAGGATTAAATTATGCTGGAGTTATCGGTAACCTGCCTAGCGTACGTGCTGGCGGGAGAGGGAGCTAATTATCCCCAAAAAGAGCGGATCGCATCGGTTGTTATCAGATCCGCGGGATCTATTGACAAAATTTGTGACGAAGTTTATAAGCCTCATCGGTACGAATTTATCTACAAAATGGTACATAATCAGGTCGCGATCCCTACGCGCGCGCGGGTACTTGAAAATGAACTGATTGCGATTAAAATAATCAATTCAAAATCTTATCTAAAATACAACTATAAACATTTTCACGATGATAGAATTGAGAACCCCTTTAGATTACCCCTTAAAGAAAAAGTAAATAACCTCTATTTCTATTGATCTATGATTATCTTAAAACCTAAATATATTCGTGCATTGTATTTAGGTTATAAGAACATTTATCCCTTTGATAAATACCAGCTACCACATCCTAGGCATATCCAATTTAAAGTGATAGCCTCGGATGAATTTATGGGATTGTTTGACGTTGAACCCATGAGAATTTCTATTTCTAAAAACTTGTGTTTAACATTTAATGATGTTAAAGAAACCTTACTGCATGAGATGATACATTTAACCATGTATTACTCACTTGGATATAAAAACTATGACGAACATTCTAAAGATTTTTATAGATTAGTTTATAAGGTTGCTAAAGTGTACGGACTAGATAACAAAAAAATATAGTTTAAACGCATTTTAAAGTACCTAGAAGCCACGATCTTTTAATTTTAATACCTTACCATATATATATATTCTAACTATATTATATTCGTACGAATATATTAAATCATTTAAAATATAGTTTAGTATATTCCCTATATACTTATACGTACTAATATAGTACGTATACTATACGATATATTAATAATATATATATATTAGTAATATATATATATGGGTATTATGTAAAATTCAACCTAAAGTTATCCACAGGTTATCCACAGGTTATCCACAACCTAAAATGTGTATTATATTGCACATTTTTATATGTAAATTCGTACGTAAAAACGTACGAAATGTTATACAAAAATAAAACATTTGATCTCTTTATTGATACGATATGGTATCAATATATTACTTTTTTACGATTAATTATTTGTTCATTACGTACATAGTTACTTCAAAGCCAAAACGCATTTCTGTAGCTGCTGGAGTTGTCCACATGATATTTCTCCTATATGTTTATATTTTGCTATTTTGTATACACGTCATTGTGTATATGTTTACATTTTGCACATTTTTATACACAAAATAATGTGTATTTTCATGAAAGACCCCTAATGAGTTATTAAAATTTCATGCACATTGTTTTCATTCTTTTTATATAATTCAATTACTTGAATGAAAATTAGTAACATATAATTTACTATGATTTGCCAGTAATAATTCAATTATCTTAATTTACAGGCAAATGTAAAAAATAGTTTGCATTAATTTAAATAATCATGTAATGTATCTCTACCTATTAACCTAACTGGAGATATTGATATGGAATACTGCATCAACTGCAAACACTTTGATAGTAAGCAAGACCATTGTTTACGCACCCAGACCATTGACTTGGTTACCGGAAAACCCAAATACAAATTAGCCACCTTTGAACGCAACTATAACTTTATAGATAGCTGTGGACAAGCTGGTAAATTCTTTGATCCCATTACAGACACTTATCCAAATAATTGGTATGAAGGTCATTACGACGGTGTCTTTGAAGCCCCATTTTAATTAGGAGAAAATTATGGCAACTAAAAAGAAACTCAACGCATCAGAAAAGAAGTTAGTAGAAACCATTACTAAACAAGATCAATTAGTGACAATGGCTGTTAAAGACATGGAATCATTACTCAATGAGAATAAGTCTTTAAGGGCGCAAGTCAATCACTTGTTAGCATTGGTTAACATTTTAACGAGACACTAATGTTTAGCGTTTTAGTTAAAGCAGATATTGTAGAGTATTGCAAATACTTATTACGCAGAGCTAACTTTGGTAAGAGAGATCAAGCCAATGGCAGCCCTGATGAACAATTGACTGGTTTAATAGGACAACAAACATTATTAGATATATTTCATAAACCATTAATGGTGTACGAGAATGGTTTTGATGGCGGAGTGGATTTAGAAATAAATAAGTATACGTATGATGTTAAAACTATGGGCAGAACGACAGACCCATTAGATCATTACGTGAACAATTTAATTGCGTTACAAGCAAATTATAAGGTGGATCGGTATATTTTTTGCAGTTTAAACAAAAATACAGATCAACTTACTATTTGTGGATGGATTAGTAAAGTCAGATTCTTTGATGAAGCTAATAAGTATGAGAAGGGTATTAAACGTTTTCGTACAGACGGCACGTACTTTGAAACAAAAGCAGACTTGTACGAGATTGAAAATTCAAAACTCAATCAAGCAAGTAATATAGTAGAATTTAAACAACAACTAGAGGGGATATTAGATGATTCAACTAACGGAAAACGAACGTACTCAATTACGTAGAGCAGCATCAGGTCTTACCGGTACGGAGTTCGCAAGACTTCCATACACATCACAACAACTTCATTTAGATGATATTAACGAGGTGATTGATAACCTTTTTAAAACGCATCCAGAAGCCTTTATAACACGTGCAGTCAATCAGTGGAAAGAAAAGCAACGCAATCGTGAGGCTTATTCAAGACCACAAGGAGAACATCATGGCGAATGATCGTAACGACTTTGAGCCAGAGATTAGAAACTCTGCATGGTGGGCATCAGACACAAGACGTGCTGTCAATGGTAAAGCAGTAGAGGTTATTTTACAAAAACAAGGTAAAGCACCTATACCTGATTTATCACACATTGAAGCTGTACAAATGGGTCATGTTATGCAACCTATTATTTTACGCCTTGCACAAGACGCTTTAAAGCAAGAAGTGAAAGACGCAGACTATATGCTTACACATCCTAAAGAACAATGGTTACGCTGTCACTTTGATGGTATCACGGCAGACGGAAAAATTTTGGTTGAGGCAAAGAATTACAATGCAGCAACCAGAAACAAATATGACTTTGAAACAGGTCGTATACCATCAGCAGACTGGGCGCAACTCGTACATGAGTGTGCAGTGCATCAATTAGACAAAATATGTTTTGCAGTACTCTTTGGTGGTAATGAATTTAAATACTATATCTATGATGTCACTGAACAACATAAAGAGGAATTGATTAAAGAGATGGCGGGTCATTGGGGTCATGTTATAGCTAATACCTTACCAACACCTGATTCAATTGAAGCCTCTAAATTGGTATTTCCAGAAGGACACGATGGTGTAGTGACAGCGACTCGTCAAATGGAATATGCGATTGAACAACTTAAATCTCTTAATGTAAAAGCTAAAGAAATTAATACATTAATTGACCAGATTGAATTAGATGTGCGTAACGCTATGGGTGAAAACTCTGAAATCAGAGATATGAGTGGACACACATTAGTCACGTGGCGCAATAGTAAACCTACTAAACGATTTAGTTCTGACTTATTTAAATCAGCAATGCCAGATGTTTACGATCAATTCATTATTGATATGCCGGGTAGTAGGAGGTTTTTAATCAAATGAAATTAATCTCACAACACCGCATGGAAATAGCGTTTTGGATTATGGCTGTTTGTTCAATCATTGACACAATAAAGGGGTTATTCGTATGAAAGAAGATATTATCAATCATCCTACGCACTACACCAAAGGTGGTATAGAGGCAATAGATGTGATTAAAGCTAAAGCAACACCATTAGAATTTCAAGGTTATCTTATTGGTACGATTAGAGCGTACGCATTAAGACTTGGATTAAAAGGAAATACCATTGATGATGCAGACAAAATTATTTGGTATTGCAATAAATTAAAACAAAACTTAACAAGGGGAGATAAACATGAGTAACGTAGTTCCGTTTCAAGAAATGGATCAGATGGCAAGTGCAATCGCACAATCTGGTTTATTTGGTATGAAAGATAAAGCCAGTGTGTTAGCACTTATG
>Ga0316225_1002148_pt1 | contig 16873 bp, 17 predicted proteins | sample TBH18015metaG_FD_206010 | JGI IMG/M metagenome (GOLD analysis project Ga0316225, IMG submission 206010) | Freshwater microbial communities from Trout Bog Lake, Wisconsin, USA - TBH18015 | ecosystem: Environmental > Aquatic > Freshwater > Lake > Hypolimnion/Profundal zone | place: USA: Wisconsin... | reverse complement strand
TCTTGATTATTTAGCTTTTCAAATTACTTTAAAGCTTCGTTTCAAAGCACGTTGCGGCGAAGAGGTGCGCATTATAGAGATCAGATTCCCCACGTCAACACCTTTCTGAAATATTACTGAAATACATGACAGACATACTGCTTGGTTCAGTTTTTAACTACAATGAGGCCTACTCTGAAAGGCTGCTGTGATTACACTTGGAATTGAATCATCCTGCGATGAAACAGGTCTCGCACTCTATCAAATGGGTCGCGGCTTACTTTCGCATGCACTGCATACGCAGATTGCCATGCACAGCGAATATGGCGGCGTTGTTCCTGAACTTGCCTCTCGCGATCACGTGCTGCGCATCACACCACTGATACGCAAAGTGCTGCACGATGCGAATATAACATTTGACCGGATTAATGCGATTGCCTACACACAAGGCCCCGGTCTGGGCGGCGCGCTGCTGGTCGGTGCCAGTGTTGCCAATTCATTAGCCTATGCGCTTGGCGTACCTACGATAGGCATACATCATCTGGAAGGCCACTTACTCTCACCTCTCTTATCCGATCCTGCACCCGATTTTCCATTCGTCGCACTACTGGTGTCTGGCGGACACACACAATTGATGCGGGTGGATGGCGTAGGACGCTACGAATTACTCGGTGAAACCGTGGATGACGCCGCTGGCGAAGCTTTCGATAAAAGCGCGAAGCTGCTTGGATTAAGCTATCCCGGCGGTGCGGCGCTGTCCACACTGGCAACGACTGGCCGACCGGGAATGTATAAACTTCCCCGCCCTATGCTGCATAGCGGCAATCTTGACTTCAGCTTCAGTGGCTTAAAAACTGCCGTATTGACACTGGTCAGACAAAGTGAACTAAACGAGCAAACGCGCGCCGATATCGCCTATGCAACGCAGGAAGCTATCATCGACGTTTTAGCGAACAAAGCCCGCGCGGCTCTGGCGCAAACAGGACTTACACAACTGGTGGTAGCCGGTGGTGTTGGTGCAAATCAGATATTGCGCGAGCGACTCACTCACGATATAGAAAAACGTGGCGGTCGCGTTTTTTATCCCGACCTTGAATTTTGTACCGACAATGGCGCGATGATCGCTTTCGCAGGCGCACTTCGACTGGCAGAACGGGAGGGGTTAAAGAACTATCGCTTTAACGTCAAACCGCGCTGGAACCTACAGGAAATCACGCTCACCTGACACCCACAATGCATTCGTTAGTCTAGAAACCCACAATAAAACTGACGTGAAGCGTGAAGTAACAATGCGATTTTCTCATCCCGGTGATTGTCTGTGCTGAAAATCGCCCAATATTGAATGGCGAAAAAAAGGCGATCATCAGATCGCCCCAAAGGAGGAGAGCCCGCTAAATAAGACTGTTTCCAGCCCAACTTCTCAGCACCCGACGTCACTATATGCGCAACAGCGCACTATGAATATAGACCATAATACCTAGATAATCCGGCCTATGCCGTTGCCAGCTCACCCAGCAATTGTTTGAGCTCACCACTTTGATACATTTCAGTCAGGATGTCGCATCCACCGATGAATTCCCCTCTGACATAACACTGCGGTAGCGTTGGCCAGCTGGCAAATTCGACCAAACCGGGAACGATCCCCGGATTTTCAAATACGTTGACCGCTAGAACCTCCTTCACGCCTAACATATTCAGGATCTGTACCACCTTGGCGGAAAAACCGCATTGTGGAAATTTCGGCGTTCCTTTGATATAAATTACCACGGGGCTTGAACTGACTTGCGACTGAATAAGTTCTTGAATAGCTGTTGTCATGATTAGTACCTTAATTTAATAGTCAGGAATTATCCCAGAGTAAACACGCAAGCGTCAAGTAAATCAAGATCAAACACTCCCCAGCGTCACACGCTCAATACCGGACAGGTCCTGCACAGATGATACATTGCCAAAACCAGCTTGATGCAACAAACCGCGCACCCGCTCTGACTGATTATAGCCATGTTCAAGCATCAACCAGCCCCCTAAAACGAGATGCGCCCTGGCATCAGCAATAATGCGTCGCATGTCATTCAGCCCGTCAGTACCTGAAGCCAGCGCAGTCAAGGGTTCAAAACGCACATCACCTTGACCTAGATGCACATCTCCTGATTCGATATACGGCGGATTCGACACAATGATATCGAAGTGCTCACCGTCAAGCGCGCTAAACCAATCGCTGTGCAAGAGACTCACGTTATTCGTCTGGAGGCGCTGCACATTAATTTCCGCCACGTTCAACGCAGCCTCGGAAGCATCCACCGCAACCACCTCAGCATCCGGACGCTGATGAGCAATCGCAATCGCAATCGCACCACTGCCCGTACCCATGTCCAAAACACGTGATATGCAGCAAAGTGGCATGCGCTGCAGCGCAAGCTCGACCAGTAACTCGGTGTCAGGACGCGGGATCAGCGTGGCGGGCGTGACCTTGAGTTCCAGACCGTAGAATTCCCGCTGCCCTAGCAAATAAGCAATCGGCTCACCATTCAGTCGACGCATTAACAACTCACCGTAGCGCGCCCTCTCATCTGCGCTGAGTATGCGTTCAGGATGGGTGAATAAATACGCACGATTGACGCACAGCACCGACTGCATCAGACACTGCACTTCAATGCGCGCAGTACTCAGTTCCAGATTCAATACGCCTGCCAGTTGTTGACAACCCGATTTGAGCAACTCGCCCGTATTCAAAGCCGGATCAACAGGAGACTCAGAAATTGACATCTTCAGCCATCGCGGCAAGCTGCTCGGCCTGATGTTCAGCCATCAGTGCGCCTGTCAACTCGCTGATTTCGCCATCCATAATTGCGTCCATCTTGTACAACGTCAGGTTGATGCGATGATCGGTCACGCGACCTTGCGGATAATTGTAAGTACGGATACGCTCGGAGCGATCTCCACTGCCAACCAGACTCTTGCGCGTCGCGGCCGTTTCGGCATTTTGCGCACGTACCTGCGCATCCTTGATGCGCGCCGACAGCACACGCATCGCCTGCGCCTTGTTTTGATGCTGGGAACGTCCTTCCTGACATTCGACCACCACGCCGGTCGGCAGATGCGTGATGCGCACCGCCGAATCAGTTTTATTGATATGCTGCCCGCCCGCCCCACTTGCTCTGAAGGTATCAATACGCAGATCGGAGGAATTTAACACCACATCGTCCACCTCGTCCACTTCCGGCATGATCGCAACAGTACAGGCCGAAGTATGCACACGGCCTTGCGTTTCAGTGCTGGGTACGCGCTGCACGCGATGCGCACCGGATTCGAATTTCAACACGGAATAGGCACCTTGCCCGACGATACGCGCAATGATTTCCTTGTAGCCGCCCATTTCACCCGGGCTCTCGGAAATCACCTCAACCTGCCAGCGGCGACGCTCGGCAAAGCGAGAATACATGCGAAATAAATCACCTGCAAACAGCGCCGCCTCATCACCCCCGGTACCTGCACGCACTTCCAGAAATACACTACGTTCATCATTGGGGTCTTTAGGCAATAACTGGGTCTGCAACTCGCTGTCGAGTTGCAGTAATCTTGCCTCACCCTCCTTGATTTCAGCGTCGGCAAATTCGCGCATTTCCGGGTCTTCAGCCATTTCCCTGGCAGCTGCAATATCCCCCTCACAGGATTGATAGGCATGAAACAGCGCCACCACCGGTTCGAGTTCGGCGCGTTCGCGATTCAACTTGCGATAGGTCTCCATATCACGGGTAGCTTCTTCAGTACTCAACAACTGATTGACTTCAAGCAGACGTTCGCTCAACTGAGCTAGTTTTGTGGCAATATTTGGTTTCATTTATTCTTCAGGATGTAGATGATGCAGACGATGAACAACCTCAAGGAAGTTATCCCGCTCATTCCCGTGCGCCTGATTTAACGCGTGAGTCGGCGCATGCAGAAATTTATTGGCGAGGCCCCGGCTCATCGCTTCGATGACCTTGTCGGGACTCTCACCTTTAGCCAATAAGCGCAGGGCTTTTTCGACTTCCTGACAACGGTAGAATTCAGCGCGATCACGCAAAGCACGTATGGTCGGCACAACTCCGCGCGATTCCATCCAGTGAATAAAGTCAGCGACCCCGGATTCAATGATAACTTCGGCTTCCTTGACAGCCCCCTGACGTGCTTCAAGACCATCCTTGACAACCTCGGCGATATCATCCACGGTATATAAAAACACATCATCCAGTTCTGCCACTTCGCTTTCCACATCCCGCGGCACGGCAAGATCCACGATAAATAAGGGCTTATGCCGACGCGCCTTGAGCGCACGCTCCACCATTCCCTTACCCAGAATTGGCAACTGACTGGCTGTACTGGTCACGATAATATCGTTTTGCGCCAACTGTTCCGGCAAATCAGACAAGGTAATGGCGTGTCCGTTAAATTGTCCGGCCAAAGTCTGCGCTCGTTCCAGTGTTCGATTGGCAACTGTGATGCGCTTAGGATTCTTCGCCGCAAAATAAACCGCGTTGAGTTCGATCATCTCCCCCGCGCCGATAAACAACACGTTTTGATCAGCGATACTGGGGAAGATACGTTCGGCCAGACGCACCGCTGCCGCCGCCATTGAAACCAGATTCGCGCCAATTTCAGTCTCGGTACGCACTTGCTTGGCGACAGAAAAGGTGTTTTGAAATAACTTATGCAGCAAAATCCCCATCGTACCAGCCTGCTCTGCCTGACGCACAGCCTGTTTCATTTGCCCCAGAATCTGCGGCTCACCCAACACCATCGAATCCAGACCGCTGGCCACACGGAACGAGTGCTTAACCGCCTGGTCACGCGGCAGAGAATAAAGATAGGGTTCGAGTTCACGGCGCGGCAACTTGTGGTACTGCGCCAGCCAGTCTATCGCGTGCTCCGGCTTGGCCGCATTGCAATACAATTCCATGCGGTTGCAGGTAGATAAAATAGTTGCTTCTTTCGCCGCGCCATTCTCCACCAAATCACGCAACGCGTTCTCTATTCCGTCCACATTGAACGCGACTTGCTCACGCACGGCAAGCGGCGCTGTCTGATGATTAAGGCCAAAGGCGAACAACTGCATGGTAGTATTTAACGAAGCAAAGCCAAAAGGGCGTGAATTATAGTCTCAACGGCGGTGCAATGCCATCCAAGCTGCCGGCCACTGTTAGAATACACACCTGTTCATTATATAATCCAACCATATGGCCATTAAAGCAACCGTATTTAAAGCCGCCCTGCAAATCGCAGACATGGATCGCTATTACTATGCGGATCATGCACTCACCGTCGCGCAACATCCGTCCGAAACGGAAGAGCGCATGATGGTTCGCTTGTTTGCCTTCGCACTTTTTGCTGATGAAGCATTGACCTTCGCGCAGGGCATGAGTTCAGATGACGAACCGGATCTGTGGCAAAAAGATCTCACCGGTGCGATTTTACGCTGGATCGCCGTCGGGTTACCCGATGAACGCGTCATTCGAAAAGCCTGCGGACGTGCCGGCAAAGTCGTGATCATCAGCTATGGCCGTTCCGCCGACATCTGGTGGAATGAAAATCGCAGCAAATTGACACGCCTGGACAACCTGACCGTACTCAGACTGCCCACCGAAACGACTCAGGAATTGGCCAGACTGGTCAACCGCACCATGCAATTGCAGTGCACGATACAGGAAGGACATATGATGATCACCAGTAATGACGGTGTGGTAGAAATCGAACCCGTCATCTGGCATGGCGCGCTGCCGTCGGCACAAACATGGTGAAATTAGTTTGTCCATGCGGCACAGGAGGCTATGATCGCTGCTGCGGCCTGTATCATGCAGGAGTCCCGGCACCCGATGCACAAACTCTTATGCGCTCTCGTTACAGCGCCTATGTCCTAAAACGAACAGACTATCTGCTCAGCACCTGGCATCCTGATACCCGCCCTGACACCCTTGACCTGACCGATGAGCGCTGGCTAGGACTTGAGGTCAGGAAATATACTATTTCCTGTGCGAATCATGCCAGCGTGGAGTTTATTGCCCGCTATAAAACAGACGGCCGTGCCCATCGCCTGCACGAAATCAGTCAGTTTGTATTTGAAAAAGGTCAGTGGCTTTACCTCGACGGGAGTTTCCCCAATACCAGCGAATAGTAAGTCGGACTACTACTCTCTACTTACCACTTACCACATCCTTGATTCTGTTAAAATCGCCACATGAGCAAATTAACCTTAGATCGCATCCTGCATACGCAGGGTTTTGGCACACGAAAATGGTGCCGTGAATTGATAGCCACAGATGAAATAAGCATTAACGGCGAAATTATTAACGATACGAATACCCCGATTGAAACTGACGGCCTCGAATTGACTGTTGACAATCAGTTGTGGATTTTTCGCGAGCATGTCTATATTGCTCTGAATAAACCGGCCAATTTTGAATGTTCCCGCAAACCCAGCCACCACCCGGGCGTCATGACTATCCTGCCGGATCAATTCACCCGGCGCGACGTACAGCCTGTCGGACGACTTGATCATGACACCACAGGCCTGCTGTTAATGTCAGATGACGGTGCGTTCATTCACACCCAATCTTCACCGAAGCACCACGTACCCAAGATTTACGTTGCGGCTACGCATGACCCGGTCACGACAGAATTGATTGAACTGCTGTTAAATGGCGTTAAATTAAACGACGAACCCGCGCCGCTGGCTGCAGAAATTTGCAGGATGATAGATCAACATCACCTGGAAATCGTGCTGGAACAGGGCAAATACCATCAGGTTAAGCGCATGCTGGCAGCTGCAGGCAATCATTGCACAGCCCTTAATCGTTCGCAAATCGGCAACCTGAAACTAGCTGAACTCAATCTCGCGGCCGGTGAATGGTGTTATTTGAGCGAAGCACAACTGGCGCAGCTTAAGCCCGCCAGTCACTAAAGTGAATGACTAAAACGACTTTTTTATCCACGAAAGACATGAAACTCGCGAACGAATCAAGATATTTCTTCAGCGCGGCGTTCCAACCTTTGAATCGCAAAACGAAACCGTGCATTACATTGAAGATTTTAGATTTTTTGCCCGTCAGGCAATTTTTTCATTAAATCATCTAGTATTTTTGCGAGCATTCGCTATGCGGATTGCCTGCTTGACCCGTTTCGTGTTTTTCGTGGACAATTGATTTTTCCAGGTTTATAGAGGTAAAAATGGCCATACAATGGTTTCCCGGTCACATGACCTCCGCCCGCCGCAAAGCCGGCGAAACGATGGAGTTTACCGATGTCATCATCGAAGTGCTGGATGCGCGCGCACCTGAAGCAAGCTGCAATCCAATGATCAGAGAGCTGCGCGAACACCGCCAGCGCCCTTGCCTGAAGATACTCAACAAAATCGATCTGGCAGATCCTGTCACCACCCAGCAATGGCTGGATTATTACAATAAACAGGAAGGCGTAAAGGCCGTTGCGTTGAGCTGTAAAAGCGCTACTGATGCCGCCAAAGTGCCCAAACTATGTCACCCGCTTGCCCCGCATCGCGACAGCACCCATAAACCGCTGCGCCTGATGATCATGGGCATCCCCAACGTCGGTAAATCTACGCTGATGAACATGCTGCTCAAACGTAAAGTCGCTGCAGTAGGCGATGAACCGGCGGTCACCAAGTCACAGCAGAGCCATAAAATCAACGATCACATGACGTTGACCGACTCCCCCGGTCTGATGTGGCCAAAAATTGAATATGATGCAGACGGCTTTATACTCGCCGCGATTCACGCCATCGGGCGCAATGCGGTGATTGAGGAAGAAATTGCCGAACATCTGGCCAACAACCTCTTAGCGCGCTATCCGGAACGACTAGCCGAACGCTTTGGTTTTGATACGACAAACATGGACGGGGTCAGCGTGATTGAAGCGATTGCAAAAAAACGCGGCTGTTTGATCAAGGGGCGCGGTGGTGAACTTGATCTGGAAAAAGCCTCCATCATTCTGCTGACCGAATACCGCGCCGGGAAACTGGGGCGTATCAGCCTGGAGTCCCCCGCTTCCCGCGAGGCGATGATCAAACATGTGCTGGAGAATCCGGTCAAACCGCGCATACATTCGCTACGCGGCGAACAGGAGGAGGATGAATAACAATGAAAACTCCGAAAAGAATTGAACCCCTGATTGAAGACGGGCTGGTAGATCAGGTATTGCGCCAATTGATGAGCGGAAAAGAAGCCACGGTCTACGTCGTGCAGTGCGGAGATGAAATTCGTTGTGCCAAAGTCTATAAGGAAGCCAATCAGCGCGGCTTTCATCAGGCTGTCCACTATACCGAAGGTCGCAAGGTAAAAAACAGCCGCGCACAGCGCGCAATGGAAAAGGGCACCCGCTACGGACGCAAAGAACAGGAATCCGCCTGGCAACGCACCGAGGTTGATGCCTTGTACAAACTGGCCGCAGCCGGTGTGCGTGTTCCTCTGCCCTTCGGCTTTTACGAAGGCGTGCTATTGATGGAATTGCTGACCGACGAGAATGGTGCGGCAGCACCTAGGCTCAACGATCTGGAACTGACCCGGGAACAGGCGCTTGAATTTCATGCGATGCTGATCCGCCAGGTGGTTTTAATGTTGTGTGCCGGCATTATCCACGGCGATTTGTCAGAATTCAATATTCTGGTCGACAGCACCGGCCCGGTCATCATCGACCTGCCGCAGGCGGTAGATGCGGCAGCCAACAGCAATGCCAGCCGCATGCTGGATCGCGATGTCGAAAACCTGGCCAATTATTTCGGACAATTTGCACCTGAACTGCTAACCACGCAATATGCAAAAGAAATATGGGCAATTTTTCAGCGCGGCGAATTACTGCCCGATACACCGTTAACCGGCCGCTTTGCGCAAAATCATAAAAAGGCTGACGTGCATTCCGTGATGCGCGAAATCACTTCCGCGAAAGACGATCACGAAGCCAAACTGCGCTATCAGCAAATCAAGCGTGAGGAAGGCCGATAAATGACAGTCGAATCCCCTGTTGTTACCTGGCAAGAAAATGACAGCGCTCACTCTGCCAGATGGCACTCCGAATCAGGTACGCCGCCGCCTAAACGCGTGGTCATCGCCGATGACCGGATGACCGCCGACACCGCATACCGTCTGGCCTGCGAGGGCACTGCACTGTTATGGCGCGGCGATTATCAAAACGCGCGGCAATTATTGCAAGCCATGGTGAGACGCGCTGATGAAAAACCCCGCAAAGCAAAAGCGCCACCCGTCAATCCTACCGAAGCATTCCATTTGTACCGGCAGGCGCAATCGCAACGCGCACGCACCCTGAATATGCTGTTGCTGCCATTTAACGCAGATCACGGCATCCCTTTGCGCCGGGCACCCGATGTACATACCGCGTGCGAAGAAGCACTGGGTATAACATCAGATTCCTACATTGCTTCACTGCGCGGACTGCTGGGATTGATAGGCGCACACGAGTGGCGCAAAAACGGCGTGCAGATTCCGGCCCTGAATGCAAAAATATATCCGCATTACGGTGTATTTGCGCCAGTACGCGGTGAATATGTGGCTCTGGTAAATGAGGCACCACTCCCTGAACTGATCAAAACGCACTCCGTCGCCTTTGATATCGGCACAGGAACCGGCGTATTAGCCGCTGTGCTGGCACGCCGTGGCATCAAACACATCGTTGCGACCGATCAGGACAGCCGTGCCCTTGCCTGTGCGCGAGAAAATCTGACGAAATCAGGAATATCCGGACAGGTTACCGTCAGCAAAGCTGATTTATTCCCCGAAGGCCGTGCGGCACTGATCGTCTGCAACCCTCCCTGGATTCCGGCCAGACCCAGTTCTCCGCTCGAATACGCCGTGTACGACCCGGAAAGCCGCATGTTGAAAGGATTTTTGGCGGGTTTATCAGCGCGCCTGGAAACGGGTGGCGAGGGCTGGTTGATCCTCTCAGATTTTGCCGAGCATCTGGGATTGCGCAGCCGCGCAGAATTACTGACCAACATTGAAGCTGCCGGTCTGGAAGTGCTCGGCAAAATTGATGTAAAGCCCCATCACCCCAAAGTTACTGACGCCAGCAACCCCTTGCACGCGGCACGAAAAGCCGAAACCACCTCGCTATGGAGAATTGGAAAAAAATAAAGATCAAGGTTCAAGATGATTGTAACTTGATACTTTCACCTTGCACCTGTCAATTATCGACCGTCAACATTGATCTGCAACCACCATTCCAGCAGCGCCATATGCCACAATTTGCTGCCCTGAATCCGAGTCAAATGCGCCTCGGGATCGGCAAACAGTTTTTCCACATAACTGCGACGATACAAGCCGCGATTAATGCAGGCCTCTGAATTCAGAATGCGGCGTATCCTGTCCAGGAAATCGCCGCGCAGATATTTCAGTGCAGGCACCGGGAAATAGCCTTTTGGCCGGTCGATCACCGCATCAGGGACAAGCCCTCTGGCAATCGCCTTGAGCGGAAACTTTCCGCCCTCCTTTAACTTGAGCGAGGCCGGCATTTTCGCGGCCAGCTCGACCAGTTCATGATCAATGAAGGGCACACGCGCTTCCAGCCCCCATGCCATGGTCATATTGTCCACGCGCTTAACAGGATCATCCACCATCAAGCTGGTCACATCCATGCGCAACACTTCATCAAGGAATTCATCCGCATCAGGCTGTTGCAACTGCGTGCTCACCCAGTCAGACGTCACGTCAGACACCGCATAGGCATCCGTCATCATCTGCAGATATTCATCGTGGTCGCGATCGAAATAATGTTGTGAGAAGCGCGCCAGTGGCGTCCCGCTCGCAGCGTCCATCAACGGATACCAGAAGTAACCGCCGAACACCTCATCCGCGCCCTGACCTGCCAGTACTACTTTTACCTCCTTGGACACCTTTTCACCCAGCAGATAAAAAGCGGTTACATCATAACTTTGCATCGGCTCCGACATTTCAGAAATCGCTTCCGGCAGGCGTTTTAATACCTCGGCATTCGGCACGGCATATTTATGATGGCGCGTATTAAATGTGTCAGCCACGATATCCGAATATTGAAACTCATCGGCCAGTTCCCCTGCCACGGCCTCGAAGCCAATGGAAAAGGTATTGAGTTCATCCACATGATCGGCTAGCAAAGCCACCAGCAGACTTGAATCCAGCCCGCCGGACAGCAGCACACCTACCGGCACATCGGATGCCAATCGGTGTCGCTCGACAGCGCGATGCAGAACCTTGCGCGTTGCCTCCAGCCATTCAAGCTCAGTGAGCTCCTGCTCAGGGCGGGTCGCAGCCAGCTGCCAGTAACAGCGTTGCATCCGCTCACCGGATGAAGTGATGCGCAACGTATGCGCAGGGGGAATTTTCCGGATTCCTTGCAATATTGTTCCAGGCGCGGGCACTACGCCATGCAGGGTAAAATGCTGATGGAGAGCGACCTTATCCAGACGGATATCCACACCACCACCTGCCAGCAGAGCTTGCGGTGTGGAAGCAAAGCGCAACCGGTCTTCATCAAAAGTGTAGTACAGCGGTTTGATGCCCAGCCGGTCGCGCGCGAGAAACAAGCTCTTGTCGCGCTTATCCCAGATTGCAAATGCAAACATGCCGTAAAAACGCGCTGTGCAACGCTCCCCCCAGGCGTGGTATGCCTTGAGGATCACCTCGCTGTCGCCGGTTGAAAAGAAGTGATAGCCCAACTCAAGCAGCTCGGCGCGCAGTTCCTTATAATTGTAAATGGTGCCGTTAAACACCAGCGCCAGTTGCAGCGCGTCGTCCAGCATGGGCTGATCGGCATGCGAGGATAAGTCGATGATGGACAACCTGCGATGACCGAACGCCAACGCGCCATCCTGATAAAAACCCTCGTGATCCGGACCGCGCCTTGCCAGCCGATTAGTCATGCGCCGCAGCGCAGCCATGTCAGGCACTGCCCCGTCCAGGCGAAATTCACCGCAAATACCGCACATGCAAAACTCCAGTTAATTTGTATAGCCAATTATCGCTGATGCAGCGGCAAGGAACCTGAAATACTACTATTAATTTTGACGGGTTCTGCCAGACTGACTTTATCGCAACCGACTTTGCCGGTCAATTGACAACTTACCTGGTAATCATTATCCGCCGCTTGCTGTTGTCCGTTTGCCTTATAAGCGATGGCACGACCATAAAAGTATCTGAAATTCTCAGGCGCTTTTTGCGCCTGATCCAATTTAATTGCACGACTGAATGCCTGAATCGCCAGTCTATTCTGACCATTTTTCGAATACGCAAGCCCCAGGTTGCCAAAACCTGCCGACAAGCTTGGGTTAAGTCCCGTCGAAACCACGAGATCAGGCACTGCCCTGTCAGCTCGATCAATTTTCAGCCATTCCGTGCCACGGTTATAATAAATTCGACTCATGCCTGGCAATGATTGCCGGTCTTTTACCAGTTTTTCCGCATCGTCCCACAGTAATATCGAATTGGAAAAACTAGCTAATCTTTCCATCGACAGCATAAAAAAAGTTGCCAAAATCAGTACCGAAACCAATAGAGTGAGTCGCGCATTAAGTTTTATCAACAATAACGGCAGAAGCATCACGCCACCCACCCCCCATATATAACTGCGGTACAGTACAAAAATTTCCTGTATGCGTACTGAGGAAAATTCTGTCATGAACATCAACCAGGGAAACAGCAGAGCAAAGCCGATTAACCCCGTGTGACCACGCTTGAACAACAACCGGAGCGCTATCAAACCGTATGACAGATAAGCTAACAATGCCAAACCGTAAACAGAAAATATACCTTGTGCAAACGGTTCCCGCATGTCCACCGAAATCCAGGCAGGATTGGGTAACAACCACAGCAAACCATATTTGAAGAACAACCAGGACTGGGTCAAAATACTATGAATATATGCATATTGTGGCGCGGTAGTTTCCAGCATTTCACCCGCATTAATCTCATAGGAATGACCCAACACGCCCCTTATCTGCGCAAAAGTCAGTAGCGCCACGGCAATATAGCCTGCAAAAACAGGCCAAATTTTCAGCATGCGTGCGCGCCAGTCAGCATGCATCAATATAGTCATCGCCGTTATTACGAAAGGGAGCATGATGACGTGCTCCTTGCTGTGCGTTGCCAGAAAATACCAGGCAACACTAGACCATAGCCAATGCTTGCTTCGATTTTCACAGCCGTGCAGATAAGACCACAAGGCTAGCACGCTGAACAAGGTTGCCAGCACGATGGACCGTTGCACCAGATAGCCTACGGCGTACACTGCCAGCGGATGAAGCGCAAACAAACTTACAACAATCAGTACCGCCGTGCTGACACGGGTATTTTCACTAACGGACGTGGCGGGCAATACCGCGCGATACAAGCGCAACACAAACAACGCCAAGGCCACCACGACCAGCCAGTGTAGCAACAAGTTTTCAATTCTGAACGGCGGCAAAGCAAAACCGAACAGCTTTGCGTTCCATGCCAGCGTGGCATAGGGCAGTGCGCGTAGTGATAGCGTGGACGAATACGCATACTTTTCGATAGATGAATGTCCATCATTATCCCGCATAAAAAAATACAGATCATCGAAGACGATCGGGTTATGCAGAAATTGTCCGTATAACGCGGCGATCAAGCAGCCAACCAGCACGAGCCACAGCGCTATTTTTTTAAAAGCATTCATGACATATACCTGAAAATTTAACCCTGAATTACATAAAAAAACCCCTCCTCGGAGGGGTTTTTAAAGTGACCAAGCGTATTACTTACAAATCTGTGATGTCAAGCAATTACCACCAACAGTCCATGTAATACCAGTAGAACCAATGACTGGGGTCAGGATATAGGTATCACCGGTAGAAAAACCGTCAACCGCTTTTGGAGCTGCGGTGATAACACCGTTAGTAGTTGCCACTGTCTCGACATACTTTGTGGCGTTGCCAGTAACTACGTCTGCGGGGACACCATTAGCGCCGCCATTGCAACCTGTCAAGGTACCCAGATCACTCGCGCATACTTCTACAGCCGCTTTTGCAGCCTGTGTCGCCTGAGTCACTTCAGTGAACTTGGCTTTCTTGGTGTAATTGCTGTAAGCCGGAATCGCAACAGCGGCCAGAATACCGATAATCGCCACAACGATCATCAGTTCGATCAGGGTAAAACCTTGTTGTACTTTTTTCATTTTGGTGCTCCTATTTGAGTTGGGTGATGCATTCGGTCAAAACGGCTTTCGCCTTGCCTTTTATAAAGCAAGAATGGTGCCAGAAAGGCAGGGACAAGGATAGTGGATAGTGGATAGTGGATAGTGGATGATGGATGATGGATGATGGATGAAAATATTTTCATTTATATGGACTTGAATTTCATTTTATATTATTAGCGGGGCGGGGCTGCGGGCATACAATCGCATTTACGCGCGAAATACTTCCCAAATTCGTCACTCAGGTGACAATTTTCGTCAGTCAGATTCATTGTCTGCATTAAATCAAGCGAATACCTATTGACTAGCCACAGGATACCTTTGACAGTTAGAGCACTTAATCGAGGAAAAATCACCATGACAAAAGAAGTGCAAATGTCCATCAAGATGGAAACCGAGTTACGCGACGAGTTTATGGCCGCAGCAGCGATTATGCACCGCCCTGCGGCACAGATTGTGCGCGACTTAATGCGCGGGTTTCTGGCACGTCAGGAAACGCCCAACGCCAAAACAATTTCTGCCATGCAATCCACTGATCATGGCGAGGATTTGTATCGCGCGAAAGATGCCGATGACCTGTTCCGGCAACTTGGCATATGAAAGAGGCCATTTACTCTGGCTTGTTCAAGCGAGATGTAAAACGAGCTGAAAAATGCGGTAAAGACATCGCTGCACTGCGTAATGCAATCGAGGTTGAAACTACTGATTACCATTGAGCAGGTTGCAAGGAGACGAAAAATTCCATCGAGTCATCCCGGCGAGATTTTGCTGGAAGATTTTTTAAAGCCGATGTGTATTACACAGTATCGTCTGGCAAAAGAAATTAGCGTGCCACAGCGGCGCATCGGACAGATTTACACGCGTCAGCGTGCGATCACGCCGGCTATCGCGTTGCGCCTGGCGGCGTTTTTTGGCACGGATGCGCAAAGCGGGGGTAACTCTGCAAGCACACTACGATAGCGGGCAAGCACGCGCAGCGATGGAGGAGGTCCTGGCAAAAAATCATCAACACCAAACCTTGACGGGGTAAGAGCAAATTACGCCTGTCGAAGCATCCGTCAAATAGGATACGGCGCACGCACTTCCGGTTCGTCAGTAGTAAAATCTTTGCATCCTGAATCCTCGATCCTGCCTTATTTAATACATACCGCCCGTATCTGATGCATATCGGTAATGCCCAGTAACACCTTTTCCATGCCATCCTGCTTCAGGGTATGCATGCCTTCATCAAGGGCTATCGCCAGCAGCTCGGCAACGCGTGCATGACTCTGTATGGCTTTTTTCACCTCGTCGCTGCCGATCAGCAATTCATGCAAGCCCACCCGGCCACGATAACCGGAGCCCGCGCATTTCTCGCAGCCTGTCGGCGTATAAATGATAAATTGTTTTTTGTCATTGGCAAATAGTTTAAGCCATTCTGCATACAAGGCCTTAGCGGCCGCCTCGGGGTCATGCTTCCAGAGAACGGTGTGTTTCAGCTCTTCGCTATATTCATTCAACATAACCTGTATTTCCAATTCGCTGGCAATATGCGGCTTCTTGCAATCGCTGCACAAGCGTTTGGCCAGACGCTGCGCCAGAATACCCAGCAGCGCATCGGCAAAATTGAACGGGTCCATGCCCATATCGAGCAGACGCAAAATGGATTCCGGTGCGCTGTTGGTATGCAGCGTGGCGAATACCAGGTGTCCGGTGAGTGAGGCTTCGATACCGATAGAGACCGTTTCCTTATCGCGCATTTCGCCAACCATGATCACATCCGGATCAGCGCGCAAAAAGGCATGCATGATGGTCGGGAAATCCAGCCCCGCCTTCTTGTTGATCTGTACCTGACGTAAACCCTTCTGGGTAATTTCCACCGGGTCTTCCGCCGTCCATATCTTCGTTTCCGGCTTGTTAATATGTTTCAAGATGGAATGCAGCGTCGTGGTTTTACCGGAACCGGTCGGACCGCAGACGAAAAACAGACCATAAGGTTTAGTGATCGTCTCCTGTATCAACGCATTGTTGCGTGCTGAGAAGCCCATTTTTTCCAGTGGCAATGGTTCTCCGGAGGCCAGAATCCGCATCACCACATCTTCCACACCGCCCTGAGAGGGAATGGTAGCAACGCGCAACTCGATATCCAGCGGCCCGAATTTCTTGAATTTGATCTTGCCGTCCTGCGGCCTGCGCCGCTCTGAAATATCCAGATCGCACATGATCTTGATCCGCGTCACCATGGCATTTCTGTAGGTAGACGGCACCTCAATATAGTTGAGCAAGGATCCGTCCTTACGCAAACGTATTTGCGTCTTGCCCTTGCCCGGCTGCGGCTCCACGTGAATATCGGATGCCCCCATCCGGTACGCATCCACGATGATCTTGTTGACCAGTTTGACCAGTTCGTTGTCAGCCGCGGCATTGACATCATCCTGGCTGATGCTTAGCACTTCGTCGTCTTCTTCGCCGCCCATGCTGGACAGCAAATCATCCATGGAAGATTCATCGACGGCAAAATTACTTGTCACAACTGCATCGGCGGTACTGCCAAAAAAGTCATCCAGCGTTTGTTTAAACTCGCGCTGTGAACACACCTGGCGGTTTCAAGCACCAAGTGCAAAAAGTGCTGCGTGATGTAGCTTAAAGTCAAAAGCGTCTGGCATGAACAGTTCAACCGGACATTTGAAACCGAGTGACTTACGTGGACGGGTATTTAATTTCC
>Ga0316225_1002123_pt1 | contig 17037 bp, 32 predicted proteins | sample TBH18015metaG_FD_206010 | JGI IMG/M metagenome (GOLD analysis project Ga0316225, IMG submission 206010) | Freshwater microbial communities from Trout Bog Lake, Wisconsin, USA - TBH18015 | ecosystem: Environmental > Aquatic > Freshwater > Lake > Hypolimnion/Profundal zone | place: USA: Wisconsin... | reverse complement strand
GGTGGCAATTGCAAATATGGCAAAAATGCATATCTGGGTGGTGGCTGGCTTCCATATGGCCACAGATGCATAGGCCGTGCTTGTTCTCGTCCATTTTAATAACGTCTTCTAGCTGTGTAGGTGTAAACCATAGGGCGGGGTTTGGCTTTTATGTTCAGCTGCTTCATCATGCTGGCCCGTGATCGTTCAGTTTCGCCTCCCCAAATACCTTCATTTTCACCATATTCAAGTGCATACTTTAGGCATTCAGTTTTTACAGTGCACTTGTTGCAGATTGCTTTGGCTTCAGCAACACCTTCACCACCAACGGGATAAAAAATATTTATGTCTAAACCCTTACAGGCTTTTTCTATTTTGTCCTGATATTCAGGGTCTAAAAAATAAGAAGCTGTATCTTTCATTATTTTGGTGGCTTGTATCCGTAATACATAACAAATACCTGACCAACTAATACTGCAATGCCTACCCACATCATTCTGCTTGTCCTTCTTCTTCGTTAGTGGGTTTAGTGTATTCAGGAATTGTTACCCGCAATGGTTCTCTAGGGTCTCGTCCTACAATGATCCAGCTGTAGCGTTCTAGTCCCTTAATGGCACCACGAATTTCAGCCTTTGGCCGTCCAAGAATTTCAGCCAAACGATTTACTACATCAGTATCACGGGTGTAACTAACTGCTACCCATGTACTTTGCTTACCGGCTTGTGGGGTTACCCAAGTTGGTGCCTGAAAACTACCGACAAAAGATATGCCGCGATCTCTCGCAGCTATAAGCATCTCATCTACTTCAGCCCTAAGATTGAACTGCCGGGGGTCTGTAAGTATTGCCAACTCATCTGCATACACCGTAAAGCCACCCATCTCATAAGCTTCATCTAGGGTTTGCTTCATGGTGGCAATAAGTTTTTGTTTGTCATCTTTTGTGCGGGCCATATTGCCCACTACATAACGGCTAGGGCGGTTTTCGTTGTCGTTAAGGCTTATGGTCTTAGCCATCTCCTTGTGACCGGGCCATTTTTTCAGCCTTGGGTATCCGTAACTTTCTAAAGTGCTATCGCCACCTTTAGCATCAAGTGCCAATACGTACCGGCGATTACTCAAAATGCCCTTGGCAAAAACTGATTTACCTGCACCGGTTGGGGCAATGATTGCTACGTGCTGGCCTGGTTGCCATGCTTCTTTAAACCATGGTAGGAATTCATACGTCCAGTCCATGGCCTCTATCTCAAGTGCTGGCTTGGGCATTTTCTGTTTCTCGTTCTTCGTCGCTGTATTCTTGGTTGAATACGTAGCCATTAAATAACTGATCTATAACCATGTCAATTGGATCAACACCATCAGGCATATCAGGAAACATATCCTTAATTGCATCACTTACCTTTTGTTCTTTTGCAGCTGCTTTTTTCATAGCGGGTAGCAATGTAGGTAGTGATGATCTAAGTGAAGATTTTAACGCTGGCAATAACATCTGGGCGTTTTGTGGGTTACGTTCAATAGCCAAAATAATTCCGGGTGGGCCAAGCAATGCAATGACAACATCTAGCCTGCCACGTGCTTTTACAGCGGGCTGTAGAAGCTTACGGTCAATTACTGTGCCGGCTACTACTTCATCCAACAGCTGACCAGCTGCCGGTGCTTGCCACTGAAGATAACGGCCGAGCGGGGCGTGATTGGTACGTACTGCCAAACCACCTATACCCGTCCAAATATCTTCCAAAGTGTCTGAAACCGTTACCCGCCTACCTGACCCACGCGGTGCCCGTTCATTAGTTTTAGGTGCACCGTTATCCGGTTTGGGTTCTTTTTTTCCAAAGTTAAAAAATTTCTTTTTGTCAGACCCACCAGGGGCCGGTTCCGTTTCGCTGACTGGCGAAGAAAACGAGCCGGGCCGGCGTTCCCTGGTGAGATCATCAACAGTAAGTGCTTCAGTTTCCTCTTTAGTCACTTCTGTAACTTGTGCAACAGGCGTTGCCAATTCTTCTAAGGTGTCATTCTTTGCAGCTTCACGTACCTCAGCATCCCGGTAACAGTTTTGGCAAAGACCAAAGCCAACGTGCTTTTTAGCGGTCTGCCCACAATTACGGCACCCATTAGGGTACTTACGGTTAGACCATAGATCACCATATGTCATTATTTTTTCTTCTTCCTACGTGATTTGCCCGCTACTGACAATGAGATAGCAATAGCCTGTTTTTGAGATTTGCCGGCTTTACGTTCCGTTTTAATGTTGCTACTAATAGCCTTTTTTGAACTTCCTTTTTTTAATGGCATAGTTACCGAGTAACAAATTTAAGTAAAACAAATGCCACGCCGGCACCAAGGATGAGACCGCCACCCAAACCAATGATTTGAGCCTTACGGTGTGCAGCTGCACATTCTTCACACATAGTTTCTGGTGTATTAAACATTACTTAGTTCCCCATAATCTTTGTCCCAAACTCATTTTGCCTGGAACACTTGGCGCTTCTTCTTCTACTTCTACTTTTGGTGTTTCTTTTTTGACCGGTGCAGTTTTCTTGGCGGTGGTTTTCTTGGCCACCTCTCGTGTTTCCTTCTTTGCACCTAACTGGGCCAATGCTTCTTGCACCTTTTTTTCCATCATCTGTTCGATTTGTGATGGAGACAGGTGGCCAACTACATCATCTATATCATCAGTAGTTTCTTCAAATGTTTCTTTTTCCTCGCCAGTACCATCTGTAACAGTGTCACCAAGTAGCTGTGAAACGATATCTTCTAGTTTTGTGTCAAGGATATTTTCAAGTTCAGTACGGGTTACATACTCACTTGTTTCTTCATTTTCTTCAGGTGTGTTATTTTCAGCCATGGTTTCATACTACCCCAGTATTTATGCTGTATGGTGCTGGTATGGCAGAAAATTACAACAATGAAAGCCCCGCTGACATTCTTTATAAATGGACTATCCGGGTACTGTATACAGCTGCAATATCTTTAAATGTTTATTTTCTTTATCAGCAGTACAAAGATACTGATGCAGCTGAAGATTTGAGAAAGCGATACGAAAAGGCACACAGTGATTTGGTAAAACCGTGGCGTGATCGTAAACATTTTAGGAAACAAGCCAATGAAACCCTGGTGGAAGCATGGATTATTGTGGATGAAGCCAAACGCGAACAGGAAAATGACCAATGAGATCACACCAAGCAGATCGCATTTTACGAAAACTAGAACAAGAAGCGGTATTACTTGGCGAAGACAACAGCCAATTTTCCCAGGCAAAATACATAGGTGTTGATGAAAACGGTAAGCCGGTGGCCCGTCCTCGTTGGCGCTTGGATAGCAAATGGATTGAGTTTGACTGCGGATGCCGGGGTGAGCGTTGCAAGAAACTGTTTGGCAAAAAAGATTTTGACCCGGTAATTTTTGATGGTCTACCTGAACAAGCGGTTTATGATTTTGTGTGTTCCAAGCATGAGCCATACATGAATAAACGGTTACGATTGGGTGGGTACGTAACATTCAAAGATTGGTACGAAAAACGCCGGTCTTCACTGATGGGAAAATAATGGAACTTGATGCAAACATAGGTGTAGGCGAAGAGCAAGAAAGCCTTTTGTCCGGTTTGAAAATTTGGGCCAAGGTTGGGGTAGAACTTGGTGAACAGGTTAAGAAGCAACAGGCACTAACTACTGCTTTGTGGAAAAAGCTGCAGTGGGCTACCCCTGTTATTACCCGACAAGTTGCCAGCGGTGTATGCCCTTCTAGTGGCACCTTGGTACTTAATCTGGGAAGCCCAGACCAGGGTACGCGGTGGACTGTTCACAGCTTTGCTGTTGGCGGTACTGACATTAACGTAACGGCCACCGGTAAGTTTGGTTTGTACGTAAACGGTTATTTGACATCATCCTTTTCACCAGGGATGGGTTCTCTCGTTGATGGTGCTGAGTGGGGCGCTACCCCGGATATGCCTTACACCAACCAGTACGGTTCAGATCAAATTATTGTCAATGATCAAGAAAACTTGTATGTAGTTATTTTTGGTGGAACATCAGGCCAGACCTACATAGCAAACATCTGTGCAAGTGTTGTTAATTTGGCAGCTTCTTTGGGCAACGTTATAGATACTTTGTAATAAATTGCCTGGTCATGGGTTACTTAAATAACTATTGACTTTAGCAATGGCATCTGGCATACTCATAGGTGGTGCAACTCAGCACCACCTATGAGAGGATTAAAACCATGTCAGATGTAGTAAAGGCGGGAACAATTACCGCTACATCAGTAGTTGAATTTTTGGCTACTGGCGATAAGGGTAAGTTTGTATTTACAGCTGCAAACCCTGAAGAAACAGCACGGCGTATTGCTGAACGCGATTTGAACGCACAAAGCCTTGATGAGCTTCTTGGTGGTAGTAGTGAAACCATCAGTGGGCGCAATTACCTTAACAAGCCTTTTCAGGTAAACAGCGTTGAGTGGCAGGCATCTGAGATTGAAGGTGAAGGTCTGCCCTTTTACGCTGTAATTCACGGCATCAGCCTTGATGGTGAAGTATTGGTTATTACCTGTGGTGCTACATCAGTAGTACGTAAGTTGGCTGTTATGCAGTCAAACAGTTGGCTACCGGCTTGGGTAAAGATCACCAAGGGTTCAAAGACTGCTGGCGGTTATGAGCCACTAGACCTGGTAAAGGCCCCACAGTCTGAAATTCCTTTTGCAGGATAGTTATGCCAAGAAACACTAAGTTTGTGGCACAGCAGAAACTTGCTGATGCTAAGCGAAACTATGAACGCGCTAAAAAAGCAGCTATAAAAGCGCAGGATGAGCTTTACTCAGCCATGGTTAAGGCCGTTGAAAGCGGATTGACCCGTAGCGAAGTAGGGCAGATGGTGGGCGTTACCGGGGCGCGGGTGGCACAAATTCCCGGTATGCCCGCCGGGCCAAACACTCACAAAGTTTCTGAGTAATGGCTAAGGCCCGTAATTGGTCAGGTTTATCTGAAGCCCAGCGGAAGCGTTATGTTTCCGCTGGGCGAACAGGTACCCTTACCGGAAAAGCGAATTTAACACCGCAACAGGTACGTAAGTACTATGAAAGCGGTGGTGATTTAAGCGCGGGCCGAGGTCATGCTAAACCAAACAGCGCACCACGCGCAGCTACATTACGCCAAAGCAACAAAGACCTGTACGAAGGTTTAAGCAATGCTGAAGCCACGCGAAGAATACGCGAGGATCAACAGGCTTTACGTAGGTGGCGTAGGTCTCGCGCTTACCCAAAGTGGTTACCACGTAATAACGAGGTAATGCGGGATGATGTTGCAGCTGCACTATCGCTGATTGGCACACCACCTAAAAATTGGAAAAACGTAGATATACGCCGTAATGATGATGGTAGCTACAGCGTTTTAGTAACCACCAAGCGCGGTGGTAAAAAGGCCACGTTGCTACCCGATTACGAAGCATTACAAGAGTTTGGTTTATTGCTACGTGAGCGCGAAAACTTAGGGCGCACCCGTACTGAAAAAGCAAACCTTAAAGCTGAATGGAACAGGGCTAATGGAAAACCCTGGTCAATAAGCGTAGATATACCCACTGATACTGACCCAGTTAGTATGAAACCTACTCAAAGTGATGCCAAAACCATGCGCACCACCGGAAAAGCATTACCACGAAAGAGAGCGTAAACCATGTATAACGAAGTATTAAACCAGGCCCGCGTTGAGTACATAGATGCGGCTATTGCTGAAATCACAGCAGTAGCAAATGTTATTGACAATGCAGACCCACAAAAGGCGCAGGTGATTATGCAACGCGCACAAAACCTTGGTGAGACCGCCCAGCAAAAGTATTGGGATTTTATCCAACTGGCGAAGCTGCACCTACCCGATAACCCGGCGCTTCAAGTGCCTGATTTTCCTGTAGCGGAATTTACCGCTGATGAAAATTGAGCCACTTAAAAAGTACAAAGAAAAGGATTTTGCCCTACTAACCCCAGGGCACAAATGCCTGTACGTAGAAACAAAATGGGGTAAACAGCTATTTAACACCAAGCGAGATGTAGACAACGCGCTACACAAGCTGATTGGGTTTACTTGTTATGTTTCATCTGGATTAGAACGGATGAAAGAAACGACAAATGCAAGAGATTGGGTTTTAAATACATGGCGCGGTAAAGGTGTGAAGATGACACACACCCCTACTGGCGCAACCGTGACAAGCCTTAGAAACACTTTAGAAGGTAGTGATGATCCTTTTAGAGACCTAAACGAAACCTTGACATGGTTACGCCAGTACGGAATACCACCGGCCAGTATTAGTTCAATGGCTTGGAAACTATTTAGGGCATCCCTAAATAACACCGTTACGGTTGGCTTTAGCCCTGAGATTAGCGAACAGGCTTTTTTTGGTGGCCGGCAGGAATGCACCAAACCTGATGTTTATAAACACATGAAGGCTTTAGATATTCACGCAGCTTATCCATCAGCCATGGCTTCAAGGGATATGGCGCTAACGTTACGTGAAGTAGACAAGCGCACATTTATTGACCCTACGCAGTCTGGTTTGGCGCGCGCAAAAGTTATTGTTCCAAGTGACCTACGTAGCCCACCGCTACCCGTACGGATAGCACCACAGTTAATTCAGTTTCAGTGGGGAGAATTAGAAGGTGTTTGGTCTTGGGTTGAACTTGATGCAGCTAAGCAACTTGGCTGTGACATTTTGATAGAACAATGCTGGGCACCTGGGCGTACAGCTGATTTGTTTAGCACTTGGTGGGAGATGGCCCAAGAAGGCCGGCACCTAAACGGAAAAGCAGAAAAACTGGCAAAATCTATTGCTAATTCAACCTGGGGCCAGTTCGCTATGCGCGGTGATGATCGCACCCAAATTGCTTGGGCTGATGATCGCGGTAAAGAACAATATGAGACACAGCTACCAGTACGGCCAATGCCCCACAAATGGGCATTACATATTGCTAGCGAAGTAACCGCAAGAGTTCGAACGCAAACCCTAATGGAAGGCATTTACGGTGTTCCCGGTGCAGTTCACGTTGATACAGATGGTTTAATAGTTCCCGCAGCTGCAAACGATCCAAAAAACTCAGGTACTGGTTTTGGACAATGGCGCGTTAAGGAAAACATGCGAACACTAGAACTACGCGCCCCACAGTTCTACCGTTACCAGCGCGAAAAAGAAGATTACGTGGACTGGCACTATGTCGCTTCAGGTATGACACCAGACATGGCCCGGCGCACCTTTGAACGTAATGACATAACTACGACACTTGCATTTTTAGATTTAACTGATAAGTGTTTACCGCCAGCTGATAACAATGATGAACTAATGATGGAAGCCATTTTTAACGAAGCACAAATGTTAGGGGTTATGTAGTGGCGCACTTTTCAGATGAGCTGCATTTAGAAGTTTGTACCGGTATGAACTGTACGGTGATGAGACCGCGAACACAGATGGCAAAAAAGCCCAATGGCAGGTCATGGTTTTGTAAAAGTTGCTACGAAAAAAAATTTGGAACTTTCCCTAAAAACCCTGATTAAAGGCTAATAAATATTTGTAAATAACTATTGACAAGTCAAGTTTAACTTTACTAATGTTTTCTATGTAGCCACATGGTTACTTAAAACGTAGGAGAAAACAAATGTCACAGGCTGTAGAAACTTGGATTGAGCTGCAAAGCGAAAAGCACCCCACCATGTCAAATGTTTACCGCATTGACCGCGACAATGAAAATGAAACCTGGGTGGTTTGGTGCCACGACACCAGCAATGGCCAGTGGGGTGAAGGCAAAAAGATTATGTACGCGGGAGACCGTTTTTACGGTGGCTTTGAAAGGTCTTTTAGCGTAATTATCAAGATGCTGTACGCATTCACTGACCAGATGCAGCTGATGGGTTGGAAGCAGGTGGAAGCATGAACACTAACCGCTTAGAACGTTTGCAAGATTGCTTTGAAAACGCCATGGACAAATTTATATTGGCTGAACACACAGCCAACCATGGCAATAACCCTTACAAACTTGATGAGGTTATGCGAAGCACCCGGATATCGCTAATGCGCTTACGCACTGAACTACAACGGGCAATTATGGAAGAAGGCAAATAATGTACGTTTTTACTGTTCTCTACAGTTTGGTTATTTCATTCCTTTGTGGTATTTGGCTTGGCCGTATACGCACCGAGGAAAAGCAGCTGCAAAAAAAGAAGCAATTGAAGCAGATAAATGATGACTACCGCACCGCTTATGGCGATCGTGGCCCAGGATGGCACCGCTAATGAATAACCGCAAAGTAGACCTAGAAAAATTGAATTCCCGGCTACTACTCATTCAGCGCGAGGTGGTGGATGCAAAGCATTTGTTAGCCCAGATTGTTTCTGAGCTGCAAGAACAAGTACCGCAGGCTTGTGAGCACAAGACCGGCATTTGGCGTTATTACCGTGAAGGAAAAAGGTACTGCCCAATTTGTAAGGCTGATTTATGACCATATTTATAGTCATGGTGATAATTACCTTTTTGTTTTTGACAATAGAAATTGATTTTTATGACCGCTGAAGAATATGAGACCATAGTAAAAAAAATTAAAAACGATTTCTTCACATTGAAATTGTCACTGGTCATGTATAAGGTACGGCTTGAAGAAAACAATGAAACTTACCCAAAGAGATAAAAACCGGCAGGAATTACGCACCGCTTTATACAAGTTGCAGGGAGATTTGGTTATTTTCTACATATTGCTTATGGAACAAATCGAAAAGGATAAACATGGATCAGGTGAAAGAAACCCACCTACTAGCTGACATTTTGGAAAAGATACATGAGCGCGAAAGAACGGCCACTACCAAAGCGCGCAAAAACAAAGAAAACACTTATCAGTGGGGTTTGTCTGATGGGCTGATGATTGCCAAGCAGATTTTAATAGCTGCAATGTACAAAGTTGAAAAGGAAAACATAAAGAACTTAACGCAGTAGTAGTATGTAACCGGTGGTTCTCTCACGCCATGAAGGCGTTACATGGTCACTAAATAATTACCCGGTGGACACCTACGTTCCACCGGGTAATTTTTTTTTCAAAGTGGGTGGAACTTGTTACAAGTGGTGTGTAAGTTGTACCTAACTGGCGAAAGAGAAAAAGGGGTACGTAATGCCATCAAAAAAGACTTTTGATCTCATTATCATCACTTCACTTTTGCTACACCCAGCGGTAGGTTTGCTGAAAATGTCAGCCCGCCGTTGGTCTCGTGAGTCAAATAACCCAGCTTGTTCCACAATGGGCCAAGCGTTAATGATTGGACTTTAGTTAAATGTCAATGAGTACAGCACAAGAAGCTGGCCGACCACAGCCACAGACAACGGTTGAAGCACCCGGCCCGTTTATTCGTAACAGTCAGCCTGGCCGTGCACCGATTTACAATGTAACTGGTGGCAGCTTTGGCGGAACACTTACACAGCCACTGGTTGCCCGCCCTGGTTACTTTCGCGCATTCCGCGTAACCCACACCTTGACCACTACTGGTTCAGTTTCAGGTACCGTTTCGCTTAACGCTGATGCACCTTTTAACTTGAACAGTTTGATCCAAGCCAAGGATGCATTTGGCACTCCCCTCCTTATTGGAGATGGGTACAGTATCTCGTTCCTCGTTGGTCTCTACGGTGGTGCATTTGGTCTGAACAACGGTACTAACCAGCCACAGAACTTGCCTAGCTACTCAGCGATTAACACCACTACTGGTGCAGGTACGTTCTCGTACTCACTGCCACTTGAATTTTCAAAGGCATACGGTGTGCTTAGTGCAGCTAACGCTTCACTTCTTCCAACGTTGCAATTCAACTACGCAGCTGCAACTTCAGTATTTGGTTCGGGTGCCACCGGTAACTACCCAACTATTGGTACATCTGTGGACGCGGATTTTTATTGGTTGCCAGAAGGCACTCAGGGCGTTGAGCCACCGGGACTGGGCACTACCCGCCAGTGGCAGGTAGTTCAGGCAAACCCACCTGTAACTGCAGGTGCTTCTGCCCGTATTCAGTTTCCACGTTTGGGCGGATACCTTGACACCGTTGTAGCGATCATGCGCGACAGCACCGGTGCCCGTACTGATGGATACTGGCCAAGCCGCTTGCAAATGTACGTTGATGGTGTGCCACTTGTGGATACAACTATGACTGAACTTTATGATGACATGGCTATCCAGTACGGTTTTGGTTCAGGTCTAAACACCGCTTCGCGCCCAACCGGTACTATTGCATTCTGCCGTAAGACCTCGCTTAATCAGCAGTCGCTTGGTTTGCTTGACACCGGCGAAACCTACCTTTCAACCAACCCGGCTACGTTGATTGAACTTAACTTTGCACCAGCAGGTTCAGGTTCGAACAGCCCAGCTACGGTGAGCTGCTTGGTTGGCCAAATCGTCCCAACGGGAAGCATCATCCAAGGATTGCCAGAAGTTTGATAAAAACCCTGGTCAAAGGGTATTTATCAAGTTTCTAAAAAAGGAAAATTATGGCTGGTCTTAATCTTTATGCAGGTGGCTTTGGTGGGGTACGTAGTACCCCACAGCCACAGTACGGTAGTGCAGCTAGTTACTCATCTGGTGCTAGTGCTACTTCCGCAGCTTTTGCCGGGCCATCAACTACGCCTACTGCCAGTACCGCACAGATCATTTCCCCTAAAAATGGATTTGGTCTGGCGGTATGGATGGGCGTAGGTGCAATTGGTTTGTTGGCACTTATACGTAGTTCACTACCTAACTAAGAAAGGAAAACAGTTATGTCACGTTCACCTATTTTTTGGGTTGCTGTAGGCGTTGCTGGTGTATGGGCTTTTCATAAGTTCGTTTCACCACTTCCAGGCGCTAAGAAGGCTTAGTTAATCATGCTTGTACTTGGGCTAGGCGTTACATTTGTGGGTTACTCATTGGTGTATTACGGCCTAACCCAAGTACAAGGTGGTAATTGGGGTTTGCTTGATCTCACATTGCCTACCCGTTGGACTGCTTCAGTAGCTAGTACACCGCGGGATGGCGTAGGGGATATATCAAATGGCTAACCCGCTTCTTTACCCGGCATTAGTTGAAACCGCCCTTGTTACCTATCGTGGTATCAAGACCGGTAGCAACGCAGCTAACCCTATTCCGCATTTACCACTACCTAGCCAATACATATCGGTACTTGTCATCTATGGTGGTCTGAGTTTGTTTCCCGCCAGTGGGCAGAAACTTGCAGCTACCGTAGGTTGGGGTTTCGTAGTGGCCACTTTGCTTAATTTGTACTCACCTGGTAACCAAGTTATTAACACCAACACACAGGTAAGTAGTACTGTTCAAGCAGGATCAGATTTAATTACAGGTACAACAAACGCAACAAGTTAGGCTTTTATGTCAAAGATTTTTAGTCTCGCAGCTTTGGTAATTGGTGGCGTAATCGTTGCCGACATTTTAACCCATCCAACCGGCACCGCAGCTGCATCATCAGGCATTAACACTTTGGTAGGTTCATCCATCTCAGGGCTACTTGGCGTAGCACCAGCTGCAAGTTCGACTGCAACTAAAAAGAAGGCGTAACCCGCCATGCGCCACCAGATACGCACACTACAAGTACCCACCGCTTGGGGTACCGGCGCTTTTGTAGCCGTACCGGCTAGATCATCTACCGCTGAATTTAACGGCCAAAACATGGTCACAGGTGCACCCGGCAACGTGGTTGTGGCATCCCCTCGCCCAGCTGCACTACGTGATAATGCTTGGGGCGGTCAGTGGCAACCATCAAGCGTTTCTCCTGATGCATTCCTACCTTCCATTTACGTTGCCCGCGTAAACCAAAGTATGCACTTCCCTGGTGATACCAACATTACTAACGTTTCACCAGTGCCAGCACAGCCCATTGGTGCAGTGCCATCTAATGGTTGGTCTAAGCCTCGTATTGGTGGCACCACGGTAACCCGCGCCATTAGGCCCTTTACACAGTGGAATACGTATGGCAACTAAAACACCTACACCTAATGCTTTTAACCAGCGCGCTGAAGCTACAGCGCCATCTAGGCCCGCTTCAGCTGCATCAAAACCAGTACCATCACCTAATGCTTTTAACCAGCCCGGTGAAGCTACCGCGCCATCTGCAACCAAGGGCAACACAACCATTGACCGTTCTACGGGTGGCGTTGAAAAGAACGGTAAGCCACTAAGCGAAAATGTACCCCTACCCACCAAAACGCCTACAGCAGGTGCTACTAGCGGTAAAAGCGGTGCAGTAAAAGTTGCTGTAGAAAATAACGCCACTAAAGAAACATCAACGGAAAAAACTGCTACCGCTGGTGAAAAGGCATCCAGTTCCACTGGGAAAAAGGCAACCACGAAGACAACTGCCAAGCCAACCAAAAGCAACGCTTCAGCAACTTTGGCTAGTGGAGACCTGAGCAGTATGCCAACTGCCACGGGTTCTACTACTGGTTCATTAGGTGGTGCTATTGGTGCAGCTGGGTACAGCGAAAAAAACGCATTCCTAGCCGGTGAACAGACCCAAGCCAATGCTGATCAGTCCAACCAAGACACTTCAGGTACTACATCAGGTTCTAGCGCACCATCAACTACAGCCACGGGTGGCATCTCTAGTTTTCTTAGTTCCACCACGGGTAAGATTGTGGTAGTAGCCGGTGTTGTCGTAGGTGGCGTATTCATTTACCGGCGGATGAACAAGGGTAAGGGCGGTGCCAAAAAATGAAATGGTTAGAAAACCAAAACAGTTCGGCCATGGGTGTTCAACAGTTTACGCCCGGTCAAAACTTTTTTATTGAAACCAATGCAGCTGGTAGGTGGGCTACTGATCCAAACACCACCACAACGCACACCGCACACCATCTAAAAGTGTATCCTGATGGAACTGCTGACCTTATCGCGCTTCAGTCTGGTTACAGCTGTTGGTACGACATGGGCGGTAAAGGTGCTTATGATGTTAGGGCGGGTCGCATTTAATGTATACGCGCATCCCAACTAGCCATAACCGACGCACTCACGCGCCCAAGGGGGTACTTGTACGTATGTACGACGTACCCACCGCTTGGACACCACCACCCGCCAAGGGACTACGCCGTGGTGGAACTGATACCATCACCTACTACTACGCACCAACGCCAGAAAAGGGACATGGTGATCCACGGGTAAAGGGCCAGCGCGTTGTAAATCAGCAACTACGCACCACCAATTTTGTAGGGTAGTCAATGGCTGACAGCAGGGCTACACAAAGAATTACTACCATCATTTTGTTGATTGGAGAAGCTAGCGGTGTATTCGCTGGTTTCTGCCCATCATGGTTTACGGTTGCTAGCCCCTTTTTCCACGAACAAGAAGCCAAAGCCGGCAACATTTCCCGCATTCGCGCAGGTGAACTTGCAGCTACAGCCATTGTTTTAGCAACAGGTGCAGCTGTAAGCAACAGCCTTAAGGACCCTGTACCTTTTTGGTCTGCCGTAGCAATTAGCGGTGTTTTTGTGGCTGGTTATGAGTACCAAATTAGAAACCCCAGTACTAATGGTGGTTCTAACGCCCTAGGCGAAAGCATATGGACCCGCTTAACTAAGAAGGCGTAGCCATGACAGCTGCAGCTACTAAGCAACAGTACCCACAGTGGGAATATGACCTACTACGCGCCCTACAGGCACCTGTAAACACACCACAGTTACAGGCCCTGAACTACTGGGCAGCTGCTGAAGGTCTGCCCGCTGATACCAATAACTTTTTGGCCATCACTGACCCCGGTCAAGAGTTTGGTGCTACAGGTGGAGACCCCGCAGGTGCACTAGCAAATGGTGTATGGAACTACGACAGCAAAGGAAACCCTTTAGTAGTTACGTTCCCATCATTGGCATCTGGAATTAGTGCTTTAGTTAGTTTTTTACAACATGGACACACCGGCATTGTAGATGCCCTACGTGATCCAAATGCAACAGTGCAAAGCATTGCCCAGGCCGTACAGGATGATGGTGCTTGGGGTAATGATGGCCATGCCATTGCAGCTAAAGATGGCACTACCGTAATTTATCGTGGTGGTTCAGCCACTGGCCCTAACGGTTCAAAAGCTGGTTTTGGCCCATCAAGTTTTTACCAATGCAATAGCGCCAACACCATCATTGGTGAAGGTGGCATAGTCTTTGGTATTGGTAAGTTATCTATCCTTAATCCATGTCAAGCAAAAGCCATTGTTGGTGGCCTAATTGTTGGATTTGGTGTAATTGTCGTTGGTGCCGGCGTATTCCTACTTTCAAAAAACGCCATTGAAAGCTTTTCATTTGGTGAGATATCAAAGCAGGTAAGTAAGGCTTTTGGTCAGTCACAAGAAACTATTTTGGGATCACGTAGTCCATCACCACGTTCACGCAGTGATGTAGAAGCAAGTACCGGCGGTGTGAGTGACCGCATGATTTTAGAACGTATTTTGAATAACCAGTGGGCTGACCGTAACCCATTCCCACGGGAAAAAGAATAATGAGTTTTGTAGGTAGTTCATTAAATCAGCCGGTTACTGGTCTAAATCGTGCCGGTAGTGTTCAGCCGATTAACGCAGCTAGTAGCCAAGTTGCCGGTAATAACGGTACCGCTACATTTACGTTCCCCTACATTCCACTTGGTCAAATTTGGACTATCACCATTAACTGTGCAACTGCACCAGACACCGCAGACTTCACAGCTTTTACCGGTGCATCCAACTTTGGTAGTTTTATTGGTTCAAATGTTTATGGCCCGGTGCAGCTACAGGGCGGAGACCAATTAGTAGTAAATGCTGTAGGTCTCATACCTAATGCCAATTACCAAATGCAAATTTTGGGTGGTGCAGTAACCGGTGGTGATCCTGGTGTATCCATCCCGGCACCTTACGCAGACAGCGTTACCAGTTCAACTGAACAGCTGTACTTTGGTGAGATAAAAGTAGTTTCTGAACAGTCTTTTACGCCATTGGTACTTAGTGTTTCTCCCCGTTGGCGGTCACTGTGGTTTGTTTTTAATGTTCCAAACTTTAACCCTGATGACATAACCATTTTGGGTAACCAAAGCGGTGCTGTATACGAAGAATTTTACCCACCGTACTTTCAAACAGACACTTATACATTTTTTCGTTATCCTTTAGTAAATGGTATTGACACATCACTTACCATTTCTATAGACACACAGACCTTTTCCTATAACGTTTGGTATGGTGCAGACCTATCACCCGTAGACATTGCTGTTTACGCAGATAGTTCCGAAGGGTTGCAAGTTCAAAATGGCGTAGATCAGTCTGGCGATACCATCCCGCTAGTAGTTACGTTTGAAAGCGGTAGCGGTGTTACCAGTTTTCAAACAAACATGGCCGGCCTATCGCCAACTACTGCAGCTACTGGTGCAGTAGAACTAACAGGTGTTTTGGGTATTGCTAATGGTGGATTAAATACAACATCTACAGCTGTAGGTGCTATCCCTATTGGTATCTCTACAGCTGCATATTCAGCACTTCCCATTGGCGGTACAGGTCAGGTACTCACATCTACAGGTACTACTGCATCATGGCAAAACATCAGCGTAAACGCTGGTGTATCAAGTTTTTCAGCAGGTTCTACTGGCCTAACACCAAGCGGTTCAACTATCGGTGCTGTTACCTTAGGTGGCATTCTAAATGTTGCCAACGGTGGCACCGGTGTAACCACATCAACCGGTACTGGTTCAACCGTACTTAATACTTCACCAACGCTAGTAACCCCGGCCCTTGGTACACCATCATCAGCGACACTGACTAATGCCACAGGACTACCACTCACCACAGGTGTTACTGGTGTTTTACCTGTTTTAAACGGTGGTACCGGCGTTACAACATCAACCGGTACTGGTTCTAACGTTCTTAACACTTCTCCCACGTTGGTTACACCGGCCCTTGGTACGCCATCATCAGCTGTATTAACTAATGCCACTGGACTACCACTCACCACAGGTGTTACCGGTACCCTTCCCATTGGTAATGGTGGTACTGGTTTAAGTTCGACACCATCAACCGGTTCACTATTGCTTGGATCATCAGGTACTTACAGCCTTTTGGGTATTGGCACTAGCGGGCAGCTGCTTACTTCCAACGGTACAACTGCATCATGGGCATCACCGGTTGGTTTTCAGGAACTAACCGTACTTTCATGTACCACTACTGTTGCTACCGGTACATCAGCAATTACTTCAATATCTATTGCATCTTGTCCGCAGGCCATGATTATTGGATCAACCCTACAACTGTTGTACTATCCCGCAGCTGGCGGTTCAGTTACTGCCCAGACCGTTACCCTTTCATCATCCGTAGCTGCAGGTGCCACCAGCCTCCCCGTTAATTCATTTACCCCAAGTATCAACTTTGCTATTGGTACCGAGGTAATACCGCTTTCAGTAACCCTACCGATTAGCACCATATTCCCAAGTGCCAGCAAACTCAGGGTAAGCGTTGTAAGCGGTGGTGGTGGTGGCGGTAGTGGTAGTAATGGCCAATCTGCATCAACTACAGGCCAAGGTGGCGGTGGTGGTGGTGGTGGCTTGGTTTCTACTTCTATTATGTCAGTAGGTGCAGCTACAACAATGACCGCTGTAGCACTTGGTCAAGGTGGATATGGTGGTGCCGGCGTAACCGGTGCAGGTGTATCAGGTAACAATGGTGTAAGCGGTGGTGCATCAAACGTAACTTTGAACGGTGTAAGCCTTAGTTCAAAGGTTGGTGGTGGCTACGGTGTTGGCGGTGTTGGTAATAACGCCACAGCACTTTATTCAGGTGCCGGCGGTAACTCATTTGGTTTTCCGCCAAGCTATTATTACTCAGGGCCTGGTAATGGTGGCTTTTATAATGACGGTAACGTAAGTGGCCAATCAGGTAGTTACCCACCCGCACCAGGTATAGAACTTCAAGGATCAGGTGGCCCGTGCGGTGGGTCATGTGCACGCAGTTCATCTACAGGTGGCGGTGCAGGTACGTTACCTACCGCCACATCAGCAGGTGTGAATGGTGCTACCAATGGATCAGGTACATCAGCTGGTGCAACAACACTTCAGTACTCAGCCTTTAACGGTGCTAACGG
>Ga0316225_1002112_pt1 | contig 17103 bp, 22 predicted proteins | sample TBH18015metaG_FD_206010 | JGI IMG/M metagenome (GOLD analysis project Ga0316225, IMG submission 206010) | Freshwater microbial communities from Trout Bog Lake, Wisconsin, USA - TBH18015 | ecosystem: Environmental > Aquatic > Freshwater > Lake > Hypolimnion/Profundal zone | place: USA: Wisconsin... | reverse complement strand
GCCGAAGAGCAGGGTCGGTGGCATAGGATGCATGAAGGGCCGTGGCGTCCATCCTCAGGACGGAATCGGCCCGGTTTGCCTGCTTGGCACGGTAGTCGGCAGTTGCCCGCAAGGCTTCGGCCACGGCATTCAATTCGAGTTGAGGCGTAGTCCTGGCGACCACCCAGAGGTCAAACAGGTCCTTGGCCCGCGTGGTCGTCACTCCCCTTACCAGGACCGTCTCTACCTTTTCAGCGAGGAAGGTCTCCATCGGATACCCCATGACGGAATCCCCTTCGAACTCCTCCAGCAATGGGTGGACTTCCACCAAACGTGGGGCAGGGGTAATGGGATCCCCAACACTCAGGTCTAGCTTCAGCCTATGGATGTGACGAGGTCCGAAGCGGAAGGGAACCGTAAATCGCCGACACGGGTACCCTGTGTCTTCTCGGATCTCCTCCCAAGTCATTTCTTGGGCCAGAAACTCCAAACGGTCTTCCAGGTCGATTGCCAGGATCTCTTGGATGACGGAGGCCAGGTTTTCGCCTGGGATTCGGAGCGCCAGCATGTCGAGATCCTCGGTCGGGCGGCTCCATCGTTGGGTCATCAGGTAGAGCAGGATCCCGCCCTTTAGGATCAGTTGATCCCTGTATGGGCTCCGGGCGACTCTGGCCAGGAAGCGCTCCAGGATGAAAATCGTCTGGGCGTTCTGGACCGACTGCCCCTCCATGCGCCTGTTGCTCAGGCGCTTCAAGACGCTATCGGGGCTCTTCGGATCGCGGTCTTTCTTCATGAACGTCCAGACTCAGGCAAGGAGAACTGAGAGATAGCCTCGCAGCGTGGTCTTGATCCGGCAAATCCTCTCCCATCGGATCAGCTCGTCCGGTCGTCCGCCTTGGCGAAGGAAAGCCTTGAGGGCCTCAAAGGCAACCTCATAGCCGATCTTGTCTCTGAACCTCAGGGCATCGCAGACCGTCTTTGCTTTGGAGTAGATCCGAATCTTGGTCCCGCTGATCTTGATGATCTCGACTCCCGAACCGTGAGCCTCCTCCGTCAGGCGGATGAAGCGGGTAGGGAAGGCCATCCGGGGGACCCACGAGGTCTTCGGAATGGCGATCCAGGTCTCTCCTGGAATGGTGGTGGTCAATCCGTAGTAGGAAAGGGCCGAGATGAGGCAGATGACGCCTTCCGGAACGGCCAGGCAGGCATCGGCTAGGTCTTGGTGAGCCCACGTTTCCCGCGTTGCTGATCGATAGACTCCAGGGCGTAGCTTCTGGAGACGGCCTGCATGCGCCATGCGGAGGACGGCGGTATCCCTCCCCTTGCGCTTGGCGGAAGAGAGCCTGACGACACTCCTCCGTAGCTCTGGCATGTCCTTAAGCATGGCAATCGCCTTCTTTCATACACATTAAAAATAGTGTGAAGGAATAGCGGCGTCAAGCTCTACTCGGGGAATTCGGGCTCTTGGAGGATGAAAGTCCCAGGCCTGCCTCGCGCAGTGCCTTGATAATCACTCGTAGGGTCCGGTGTGTGCCGAACTCTTCGGCCATGGAGAGGAGCTTTTCTCGGTCAAATCTCCGAGTCCGCATGGCCGCCGCTAGCCTCGACTCAAGGGTGTCAAGCGAGACACCGGCCTCATCATGGTGCTCTAGGAGGTCCACCACGAACCATTCGGGAGTGGGGGTGACAGGGAAGCGAACCCGTCGAAGATCGAAGGTCTTCCCAGCAAGGGTGAACCGGCCAGAGCGTTTGGTGTTGTAGACCAAAGCCCCAGCGAAAAGGGAGGTGCTGCCAAGGCCCAGGGCATTCCAGGCTGCTGGACCCGTCTCTATGTAGGGGGTGTTCTTCAGGAAGGACTGAAGCAAAGCCTGGTTGTCTGGCGGGACCTTGCCGAATTTGCTCGATCGAGGGGCGAGGTAGAGCCCCTGCTTCAGGAATTCCAGCTTCCCCTCCAGAACAAGCCGCTTGCCAAGTCGGCTTGGATTCGCGGACCACTGGCGAAGGTCCTCGGTACGAAGGACCTGCCCAGGCTTGAATGTGGGATTGGAGGGATGGCTCAAGGGTAATACTGTACTAATTTTTCCGAAAAAAGAATACGGTCTACAGACCAATCGAACAATGCCCTTCTCTATGGGAGAGTGGGGACGTGTAATTGTCGTCAGGCGGCAGGGCATCGGAGAGGCAAGCGAATCAGGTAGCATTTAGCCCATATCCAAGGTGTCCAAATGCCAGCATATCTTCCTCAGCGCATCTCCGGAGAGTTGGATGGCGAAGAGACCGAATTGTTGATTTTGGAGAGTTTTAATCTCGACGACAAGAACTACGCAATTGTGGCCAAAGCCCCTGAAGTTGATGTAGCTCTGCGTACAAATGGGGTGCCGGACCTTTTCACTATGGTTCTCGCCGGGGACGGCCTCGAAGGCCTGGACGAAGACGAAGAAACTCAGGTACTAAAAGCCGTTGAGGAGCGAGGCGAAGGAAGTTCCGCCACCATCTACACCGTCGACCCAGGGGATGGCCTCGGGAAACGGGCCTTTGAAGAATGGATTGTCGATCCAATCGAGACGGATCGTGAGGAGATCGCCCATTTGGTCGTGCTCTTCGATACCGCCAATGGGGATAAGTGCCATGTCATGGTCAGAAGTGAGCTTGCGAACGGGACCTTCAGCTTCCGACCACCCGACAATTCCGATGCGTCCCCTTACACTGAGCTTGCCTCACAGGCCAAGCAGTTGCACGACATGAGGCGAAGGATTGGTTGAGACCACCGAAGTGCATCGGAAGGTTGGGGGACAGGAGAGAACTTCATGAGTGGCAATCCAATGTCCGTCAAACTCACCAAGAAAATCTTCATGGCAGCCCCGGCAGGCGGTCTGCTTGTCAGCAACTGTATGCATTCCCCGACCAAGTCCATCTTCGAAGAAGTCGTGGCCACCACGCTCGCCGACAAGGAAAAGCAATGGGAGAGAATTGTCTCGGCAGGAGCGAGCCAAAGGCTCTGCCGGATATTCGCTTCTCAAGACGAGTACAAGGCGTGGCTTTCAACGATTTCCGTACCGCAGTCCACCTAAGGCCCAGAATCTAGCCAGGCCAACACCTTTGCCAGGATCAACCATCGGTGTTGGCCCTTGGGAATTGGACTAAAGGTTGCTGGCTCATTCCACTCCCCCCCATTTCCTTCATGGCAGCCAGGAGCGACGAAGGGCGGAACCCGCAAAGCGCAGCGGCCTTCAATACGGAGGGCTCCCCATGGGAGACCGTCTTGAAGGCTTGCGGGCTCCGACCGGAGGCGCAGCATCCTCGCCAGGATGGGAATGGGGCAGGGCGCCAATCGAAACCTGATCAGGCCTACATTCCCTCAATCAGCTTCAATGCCTCCTTCGCGGCCTCCGTTAACCAGATCCGCTGGAACCGTTCTGCATAGTGGGCGGAAATGTTATTGGGGCCACGACTGAAGTTCCGCCGCACTGATTCCTCGAAATCACAGGTGATCAATTGAACGTCGATCTGGTAGCCCAGGGCATACATCGGGTCGAGGAGTTCCTTGAGAGGCTGGAATTCGGTCCCCACAACCTCGATGAGTATGTTCCGCAACTTGAAGACGGCCTTCTTCGCTACATACATTCCGATGAGACTCATAGGCTCTTCGAAGGTCGCAGGGAATGGGTAGACACCCCCATTGCTCAGGTTGAGAAAAATCTCAGCGGCATCCACCACAACATAGCCTGTGGCATACCGTTCCCGCCGAATGGTTGTTTTCCCAACTGCTGGGGCGCCCATGAGCATGACCAGCCTAGGGCGCTGATCTTTCGCCGGAATGGAGGAGTCATCGAAAAACCGATCAACTTCCTCCATGAGGTTGAACTGAATATGGATGGGCATAGGGGTATCCATGGCCGGGGGCCTTTCAAGGAGGGAATGCCCGAGGCTCACGCTTTGGCAGAAAGGGCATTCCAAGTTGTTGGGGGATACCCCTACTCTACGCCCAGATCTGCTCATGGCAAGTGGTGGACTGGTCAAATAATGTCCACTTGATGAACCTGATCGTACTGGCCAAGCCTCACACCTTGTTCCATCATTCATCCATGTCACAAGGAATCACTTTTACGTTTCCTATCCAGGTTGTTTGGAAGGATCAAACGCTCCCAGAGCACTTTGATCGACTTCTGAGTTTTGCTGGGTTGGCATTTGATGCTCTAAGAGGCACGAGGCCTGATGACCCGAGGATGATTGACTGCGGTGAACTGATTTTGAAGATACTCATGGAGACATCAACGATCAGGCGTCTTTATGAAGAACCAACAACGGTCACTGCTGGTTCAAATCGGGTCCTTTTCTATGATTTCTCTTCGGCGAGAGTCCTGGCCCGCACTGTTCTCGAAACCTTTGTCGTCTTCCACGAGGTATTCATCGTTCCACAATCTGAGGACGATCGTGAGTTCGAGTACTGTCGCTGGAGGCTACGTGGTTTCCGTCAGCACCAGAATTACACTCCGGTGAGCCGAGAAGGAAATGCACAGCTCGACTTTGCACTTCAAGAGCGTGATGCCCTCAGGCAACGGCTCAAACTGACAAGAAGGTTCCTGGAGCTTGATGAAGGAGGTCGCAAGGGAACTCTAAAAAGTGGCGGAAAATTTAAGATTGAGGGCGCACTGGAAAGAGCAGGATTTTCGACCGGGACCTTCTATCGGATCTATGGCCTTGATTCGACCTTCGTTCACGCCGAAGGTTCTGTCGTTAAACATCTGCGTGCCGCCAAGACCTTGGAAGAACAAAGAAAATGCTTTGGCCTTACTTTCAACCTCCTTCAGACAGTCATTTCACGACTCATCAAGGTGCTTTCCGAAAACTTCGAGCCCGTCAGAGCCATGTGTGCTCAGAACCATATCGAAACAGCCCTTGCCTATGTTTATTCGGATGCAGCACGGCTCATTGATGATCCTCAAACGCGGCAGTGGGCACTCAAGACGATTGAAAAGGACTAGCCCCTTCAACTGTCCAGCGCATTTGCTTCGACGATTCGCTGAAACTCAGAGAGGAACTCGCGATTGTTCTGAGCGAGGAATTTGACCACCCGATTGTTTTCGAGCAACGGCCTGAGATAGCCACGGGCAAGTGTTAGGGCCATGACGTGCTCGTTGTATGTCTCGTCGAGCATTCTGAAATCCTTTTCCTGAATGCGCATCTCATGTTCGATGCGAGCGAGGTCATCCGGGGCGATGCCGGGGATCTTTTTGCCATTTTCGGGGTCGACCAACTGTTCCTTGGGCGTTGTCATCAGGAGGGCGCGTGCATAGGTCGAGGAGTAATTGCCAGCCGCGACCATGATCTCTGCCATTTCGATCTGACGCAGTGGTTTCACCTTCTTTAACAAGGCGAGGGTCTTCAGCGCGACTTGCTTCTCCTGGAGCAGACTGACTGCTTCGGGACAGATGGCATAAAGGAGGCTCCGGCTGCTTCGCACAGTATCCACCGCCAAGTTCAGTGCCTTGGCAATTCGCTCTTCCGGTACGCCAGCATCCAGCGCTTTCAGAATCATTCGGTTGGCCTGGATTGGGGCAATCCGATTCACCTTCTTGTTGTAGGTATAGCCTTCATCACCGGTTGCTATCAGACAGGGAGCTTCGGCGAATCCCAGTTCTCGCAGGGCCTCAACACGGGCATGACCATCCAGGAGGAGATACTTACCCCCCTTCTGGGGGAACACGCTCACGGGCTCGATGATCCCCACTTCACGAATGGAGGCCAGCAATGCTCGAAACTTGGCGGTGGCTTTCATTTTCTCTGTCGTGGCTCGGGTGGGCAGCAGCTTGTCCAGCCGAAGACTGATTCCCTCGAATTGAAATGCGGGCACGAACCTGGGCGCACTCATTTCTGAATCATTTCGTTCAAGTACTTGGGCAGGGTGTCGAGCTTCTCCGCTCTCAGCAAGGTCACGAACTGCTCATTTCGGAGGAGGTCTTTCAACGCGGTAATGATGAACCGCAATTGCTGCTCACAATGCCGAGATTTCTTCACCAGTTGCTCCTGCTTCTGGGTCTCCTTCCGCAGCGTCCTCACCAGATCTTGCGGGGTGGGAGCTTTGTATTTCCGGGATCCAGAATGGCCCAGGTCCTTTCCACGCGAACGGCGTTCCTCGATCAGCCTGCGCATCCTCAGGAGGGAACGCCCCCTCAACTTCTTGCTGTCATAGGCCTCCTGAAGGCTGCGCTGAAGGGCGGCGTCGTCAAAGGTCGCGATTTCGATCGCTGAGGTGATGGGGATATCTCCCCGTTCGACTGCCGCCACCAAACGGTCCTCTCCGTTCTCGATGAGTCGAATGAGTTGGACCACGTAGCTTTCGCTCACGCCGGTCAGAGCCGCGATGGAGGAGAGGCTGTGGCCACGCTCCTTCAGTCCCGCCAAGTCCCGTGCCAACTCTAAGCAGGTCGGCGTGCGTCGAGTCAGGTTCTCCACCAAACTGCACAGGAGGCGCTCTTCCAGGGGGATGTCCACCACGATCGCCGGGATTTCACGGACGCCTGAAGCCGCATAGGCCTCAAGGCGGCCCTGGCCGCAGACCAGGTCAAAACCATCTTCTCCTTCGCGACGACTGATAGTGATGGGCTTCTTTAACCCAACTTTGGAGATGTTTTCAACGATTTCACGGAACTTGGCCTTGCTTCGGCTCCGAGAGTTGATGATGCGAATCTGGTGAATGGGAACAAGCTGAACGTCATTCATGCCGCCACTCCTGCCCGGACTGTCTGAGCCATCCCAAAGAAATAATCCAACGACTCAAAGCGATACCCATCCAGGAAGAGGCCGTTGTCTTCCTTCATGCGTAGGTGGGCCGACCGCACATCCAGGGAGGGCAGCACGTAGTAATCGAGTGGAGCCTGATTGGGTGAATCCATGCGGACCACAATGGTGAGATCTGGTGCCAGCTCGGCATCCAGGCGAACCAACCATCGCTGGGCATCGGCTCCAGTCGTCTGGCACCGGGCAAGGACTATCGAGATGGATAGCATCCCATTCAGCCAGAGCAGTCCTGTCTCCGAATCTTGCTCGATGCTGCCTCCGTGCTGTTCGAGCGAACTGACCACTTCCGCAACGATCCCTGGATGGATCTTTCGCAATCTTCGGTTGATCTCAATGAAGGCGAAATCACGCTCGGGCAGGTAATCCACCAACTGATAGGCCCGTGCCAAGCTGCCAAACCGCTGCCGATAGGCGGCACTGGAGGCCATCCCTTCCGCCTCATCAATGATCAGCCCGCTTAGGCGCCCATGGCGTTGCGCGAGGTCCCGCAACTGAGCCAGGAGGTCCTCATCCGACACACGCCGATGGCGTTCCAAGATGATGGTCTGCGCTGCCGTGAAGTCCACCAACTCCACCAGGGCTTCAAAGGCATCGTCCCGGCGCACCCACATCTGGGGCGGGTTCCGCACACGTTTTTTCTTTAACTTAAATGAAATCTTGTTATATACGTTGTTCCCTACATACTTCTCGTTGGTGAGCACCTGATGAATCATGCCTCGGGTCCAGGGCCTACCCAGCTCACCGAAGATTCCGGCGCCATTGAGTTCCCCGGCGATCTGCCGCTCGTTGTAGCCCTCCTCTACAAAGAGTCGGTAGATCCTCCGGACCACGGTCCGCTCCTCGGGTGGTCCCGGCACCAGCACCACCCGATCGGTCTGAAGGCTCTTCTGCTCTCCAGGCTGAAGCTCGGTCTTTGGCTTCCCAGCCTGATCAAGGAGGAGTCGCCTTAGGCCATACCCAGCAGCACCACCCTGCCGGAATCCGAGTTCGATGAGCTTGCACTGCCCCTTGAAGACCTTGGCCGACAATTCCCGGCTGTATTCGCCCGCCATGGCCCGTTTGACCCCTTTGACGATCGTCGCGACAGGGCTCCCATCATTTTCGAATTGCTCCGCACAGTAATGAACGGTGATCCCAGCCCGTTTGCAGACGTATTCGTAATAGGCACTCTCGTCCGCATCTTGGAACCGCCCCCAGCGGCTCACGTCATAGACCAGGATAATCGAGAAGTTGGCCTGGCCGCTCTGGACCACCCTGATCAGCTCCTTGAGCCCATCCCGGCCATCGATGCGAAGCCCACTCTTCCCAGAGTCGCTGAAGGTGCGGACGATTTCGATGCCACGCCGCTTGGCGTATTCATGCAGGACCTCGGACTGGTTTTCCGTTGAGTACTGCTGATGTTCAGTGGACATACGAACGTATTCGGCGGCGTGAATCAGGTCTTCGCTCATGCGTCACCGTGCCTCCCGTGGTGATGGCCTCGGAACCCCATCCGTGGCCCTGGCAGACGACCCTAATGGCATTTGGAGTGCTTGACCATGACCTGGTAGGTCAATTTTTGTGCGATTTCATGACCTATTAGGTCAAGTCCACGACTGGATCTGACCTACCGGTTTGGCGGGATCGCCTTGAGAAAGGCGGCGCGGATGGAAACTCTTCAAGTAAGACTGGGGCAGCGAATCGCCCGGCATCGCAAGGCGATCGGCCTGACCCAGGCGGTCCTGGCTGAAAAGGTAAGTGTTCAGCCAGAGACCATGTGTCGGATTGAAAAGGGCCAACGAGCGGTCTCGTTGGAATTGATTGGCCTTCTGTCTAGGGCACTCGACATTGAATTGCATGACCTCTTCCGCCTGCGAAAGTCGGACAGCCCCAAGGATCGAGCCGTTGAACGGCTCCTCTGGTTTGCCGCCCGACTCTCCTCCGAGGAGATCGAACTGCTCATGGACGTAGGCGCGGCGGTTCTTGGACACACACGCCGAATCAACCACGAGTGATTGGCGACGGCCAACCGGCCTGGTGACGAGGCCTGCCGACTACCTGAACCAACTTGAAGGCCGTTAGGCTGGGGCGGGTCCCCAGGACTTCGCCCCGGCGCGGGTACCCTTTGGTCTCTCAGGCTGCCTCCTCATCACTGGCACCTTCTGAGCGACGGCCAAGAATGAAATCAGCAGCCTTCTGAGCGCGGGCAGCAGCGGTAACGAAAGCACTCTGGTCCTTCTGTAGCTTCTCCAGCCAGCCCTGGAGGTAGGCCGCCTGGTTCTCGATCACGGCCTGGTCGATGCCCGCCTCGGCGCATAGGAAAGCTGCACAAAGTTCAGCCACCAGCTCCTCCAGGGAATAATCCCGAGTCCCAAAGTGCGAACCGGCCATGAGTTCCTTCCGATTCAACCGAGTGGCGTGGCCCGTAGCGTGGCCAGCCTCATGGAAAAGGGTCTCGTAGAACCCCTCCGGGGTCCCGAAGGCCTCACGGGGAGGCAGCTTCACCAGATCCAACCCAGGCAGGTAACAGGCTCGGTCTCCGCCGTAGTTCAGCTCAGGCCGCTGGGGCATGCCTTCCCAAAGGGCCTCGGCCTCCTGAATGGGGTCGAAGGGTGCTGGCGCTGGCCCGGCCTCCGGCAGCACAAGGGAAAGCCCCTCGCATTGGGACACATTGAAAACGTAATAGGTTTTCGCGAATGGGATCTTCCGGCCCACCTGATCGGCCTCAGTGGCAGTGTCCTCAGTGATCTGCAACAGCTTCCAGAAGACCACCGGGAACCCGTGCTCACCCTTGCGGATGTGGCCGCCGAGCGCCTGCGCCTGTCGATAGGTAAGGAATATCGGATTGGGGTAGGACAGCATGCCCAGGAGGAACCAGTTGGCGCCCCTGTAAATGTTGCCGCTGATGTTGCGCGGATGCTGCATCCCAGAGCCCTTGATGGCCCGCCAGGGACGACGCCAGGGGATCTGGCCTTGAGAAAGCATGTCGAGAATGCGGGCAGTGATGGCTTCATAGGCGTGGGACATGGTGGACTCCTGAATCGAGGGTTAAGGGAGAGAGAAGACCGCCCTACTGGGCGGCCTCCTCTCGGGGCTCAGCCTGCTTGCGGCTCAGAACCTGGAAGTCGGAAGCCACCAGCTCGACCACCTGGCGCTCCACGCCGTGGGTATCGGTGTAGCTGCGGGTGCGCTTTTCACCGTGGATCAGGACAGCCTGGCCCTTGCTCAGGAGCTTTTCCGCTCGGGTCGCGAGGGATCCCCAGAGGATGACGGGGGTCCATTCGGTGTGCTTATGCCCACGGAAAGTGCGGCTGGTGGCGAGGGAGAAGGTTGCCTTCTGCTTGCCAGTGGTGGTGAGGGCGAACCGGGGATCGCTGCCGAGGTTGCCGGTGAGGATGAGGGTGTTGAGGGACATGCTTGCTCCTTTGGGTCTGCCGCTCCTTGCGGCTCGACCAGGGCAAGCGACGCCGCTCCCAAGGTAAGAGGGCGCTTTCGCGGAGGGGTTCCCACCCGGTGGGAGACAAGAAAGCAGAGGCCTCGCCGCCGCAGGGCGCAAGGTAAGCGCAGTCAGGGCCGCACGGGGTGGCAGAGCCAGGGCAGCTTGGCTTCACCCTGCTTCGCCAGTTACTCAATCAAGAAGGCGGATTCCAAGGTTCCCTGCTACCCACAGGCATCAAAGCAAGGGCTGGAAATGGTCATTTTGTGTCCAATGAATCGGCCTAGACTGCATCCAGAGGCAATCATGCCCACCTCGGCTGGATCGGATTTCCAGGCGATCCGAACAAGACGGCATTTCTCACACCGGAAATCCTGGCGGAAAACTGCGATCGCCAGAGTCCAAGATGCCAAAAGGAGAGGAGATGGTTCGGAGGCGAGGCACCGGTATCCCTGGTCTCTCATTCTCATGGCGGCGTGCCCTCGGCATCTCACAGGCTCAAGCCAGACTGTCCAGGCAGATCGGGGTTCCCATATCCCGGAGTGGAAGGCAACGGAAGATCGGCAAGATGGCTGGATGCTGTGTCCCGCTGATGGTTGGGGCAGGGGCCATCAAGCTCCTGCATTGGCTTGCCTCGATGATCTGATGAGGAACGGCTCCAAAGAACGCACTCTTCCTGAAGATTGCAATCCTCGGCCCGATCCTGACAAGAATCGAAAGGTCCTGCCCTACTAATAGACCGGGCAGAGAGCCTCCGAGAGTTGGACTGGCCTATCTTGGGGTCGTTTCCCTGGACATTCCTAACGGGAGATGGCTGCTGCCAGCAGCTTCCGCGACCCACCCAGTCTCAAAATCGACCGTATCAGCAGATCCACCGTGACGGATTTGTCGGCGAATTCCATCTTGGCGACACGGGACTGGCTGGTCCTCAGGCGCTTGGCAGCTTCGACTTGGGTCAGTTCCAGGCTGCACCGGAGCCGCTTCAGGGTGACCGCCAGAGCCACCCTGATCTCGATGAAGGCTGCCTCCTCATCAGAGAGGCCTAGAAAATCTTGGGGCGTCCCTACGGCCCAGCCTCCAGCCTTCAATCGGGGCTCCCTATGGGACTCTGGTCCCATCTCTACTTTTGAGCCCGCTGTAGACCGCCCACCTGTCTTTGCACTCGGCGATGACCTGGTAGGGCGTGTTGCGGCCCTTTTTTTTGAAGCAGGCGAGGATGACGATGGCATTGGGCTCTATCCGATAGATGATCCGCCACATGTCGGTCCGATCGTCGATGCGGAGTTCATGGCATCGTGGCCCGATGGCAGGCATGGGTCTTGAGTGGGGCAGGGGGATCAGAATCCCCATTTGGAGTTGTCTTAGCAGCAGTCCGGCCTCCCGACGCGCTTGTAAGGAGAAAGGTGGCGTGCTGATCCTGTCTTTCAGCCAGATCAAAGGTTTATATTCGAACCTGGCCTGATCATTATATGTCGGATCCGACATATTAACCACCACGGATTGAGCCAAAGAGTTTCCTTTCCTGCTCCGTCTGGTTGTGGGCGGTACCTTGGGTTCGCCGATTCTCCGAGTCATTTCGTCCTCTTACGGTTCTGAACGGCGAAGAATTCACTCCAAGATTCCGGTGGCCACACGGTCGGTGAGCAGGTGGTCGTCAGGGCCTCTCTGAGAAAGGAAAGGTAGATTCCTCTCTCGTGTTTCCGGGTTCGCCGAGGCATACCGAATTGGGTGATTGCAATGGTTTCCAGATCACCATCATTCATTGGGTTGAGCCGACGATCCTCGTTAGGACGGGTTTGATTGCGCATGGGTTCCTCCACCCTGCCGGGTGTCAATGGGGCAGGTTCAGGGTTCGTATTGAGTGAATGGGGAGGGATGAGGCCGTGAACCACCGTGGTAGGCAATATCGGGATCACCCTAAAGGGGAGTTGGCGTGCCCACTTGGCGGTTGCGGACTTGCTGTCCCGCCCTAAGGGGGCGAGACAGCAGACCGGCATCCAAATCAGATGTAGGCGAGAGTGGGCATGCCTACTTCACGGGTTACCAAGCTACGACTGGCCTTCGCCATCTTCTGGGTCGGCAATGTCCTGCGGCTGCCCACCTAATTCTCTGACCTTCTGAAAACCAATGGGGGTGAGGTCCATCGTGCGTTTCGCCAACCACTGGTGACGGCGCCGCATGTCATGGAGGGTGGCCTTCAGCCTATCGTCCGCCTTTGGATCATTTGGATAGTGCTTGATTTTCAGGGCTGCTCGGTCAAGGCCCGCATGGATATCCATCAACATCAATTCCGCAGCCCGGAGATCTTTGGCCGTGTTCCCACCCCGAAGGATTGCTAGAGCCTTCTCTCCATCGCGTGTAGGGACCAACACTCCACCCCTGTTCGAGTGCTCCAGCAGCAGCCACGGGCTGAGAGGGCCATCGTTCACCTTCGTGAGGCCGAGAATCGCGTACCGCCTGTGGCAGTTCTCAACTTCGAGACCTGCCTTTTCGGCTTCAGGCGGTTGAATCCAGCCGAACTGAACTACTGCGCGAGCCGAGCCCACCAGAGCACTCGCTCCCCGTACAAGTTCAGGATCCATCCGTTCGAATAGTCGAGGAGAATTCCGAGCGTTCCCCGTTTTCTTCAGGTGATGAAGCGCCCAGATCGAGCATCCCAGGGAGTCATGCAAGGCAAAGATGGTGGCGGTGAGGCGGCGTGTTTCAGTGTTTGAGTTTTCATCCTCACCGTGCACGGCATTCAGGGTGTCGAGGAAAAGGATGGCAGGCCGGTCTCGGGTGGTACGCATGGCTTCAGCCAGTTCGAAGGCAAGGCCTGAAAGGTGGAGTGCGGCAGCAGGTCCATCAAGAGCTTCAAGCATTGTCCTTGCTCGGACCATGATCCTGAGGTTCTGATCGAGGAGATCATCATGAGCCGAGGTCCAGGCATCACCATAGCTCTCCCGGATCGCCGCCAATCGGCGGTGAATCACATTCCTGTCGTCTTCGAGGGACAGCACGCCTGCGCCGGATGGGCCTGAAGTCGGCATTCCAAAGACGGGAAGTCCCGTGGCAATTCCCACCGCGACAGCAAGGCTCCAGATGCTCTTCCCCTGGCCGGGGTGGCTGGCCGCAACTCCGAATGCGACCTTCGGCAAGAAGGGGTGTATGAGCCATTGTGCTTCCGGCACAGGCTTGTCCTTCAAGTCTGACCAGCGCATGACTTCCAGTGCTTCGGTGCGCTTAGAGGTCTTCGCAGCCGATGGTGACGCTTCTGATTGAGCCTTCAACTTCGCGCCTGGTTGTACCTTCCGACCCAAACCATCAGACGAGCACTCCAACATGTTTCGAAGATCACGCCAGTGATTCCCAGTCGTTTTTGAGCCAGGACAGGTCGCATGTTGGCAGCCTGCACTCAACGCACCATTCCGGAGTTGAATCAGAAAGGCCGATCTGCCGTCCGAAGGTCGCCATGGGCAATTGATTTCATAGATTTCCCCAACCTCGTAGGGCCTTGGACCCACTGCATCAGGGAAATAACGATCAACGAAATCTCGCAGGTTGAACGCCGAAGCAGCCCGGGGCTCTGTGTCGGAAGGGGGCTGACTCTCCCTTGTACCCGCAAGGGCTTGCAGAAGTTCCCTGGAGACGACTAACAGCGGGTCAGGCACCTTGAGCAGTCTGGACATTCGGTGTGGCCTGTCGGGGGTGTGATCCCCTTTTCGGGCTGGTGTGTTTGGGATCTTGGTCACGCGAGATGGGTTATGAACCGACGTGTCGATTTTCACCGTCGCCGTAGAGAATTTCTCGTCCAAGGCCTCTAGGCAGCCTTTTAGCAGTTCGTTGTCCCCAGCAGGGAGTTCAATCAGATAGAGGAGGTGGTACCCATTCCCTGAATCTATAGCTATGGGATTAGGCCAATCTTGGGCACTGAGCCATTTCCGAACCTCACGTGCCACCATTCCTGCTGCTTTCTTTTCCTCCTCTGTGGAACTGATTCCTGATGGGCGAACCGGGTCGATGTCGATGAGCATCCATCGTCTTTTTTCAATATCACGGTCGCTCGTGGAATCACCCTTCTCCGCCTTTTTGGTCCGGTTGTAGGCCCTGGCGTGAAGGCCCCGAACCACCGGGTTCAGAGTGATGTAAAACCCTTGTGCTTCCTGAACACTCTTGATTTCAGCGATCAGTTCATCAAGATGATCAGTGTCGAAGTAGCCGGTTCTGGTCTCTAGGAATCGTGAGTTTCCTGGCCGGACACCTAGGATTCTCAGTTCAGTGACCTGGCCAGGCTCCAGAATCACCTGAAGTGCCTTCTTGATCTCAATCGAGTTCGGGGAGAGATGGTCAGTCATATCCCACCTCACTCAGCCGTGCTCTGGCATTGAAACGCCGCCAACCATTCATCCAGGTGGTCTTTCCGGTAAAGCACACGCTTCCCCACCTTGAGGTAGAGGGGGCCGCCGCCGAGGACCCTGAGTTCTTCTAGCCACCGAGGCGAGAGTTTCGTGTATGTTCCAGCCTCCTGGGTAGCCATGTAGAAGCTTTGTAGGGCTTCCCAGGCCGCTTTCTGAGCGGCGGCAAAGATGGCTTGGATCTCCTCCGGCAGGAGTCGGAAAGTTGCGTCCGGGAGGATCGGTTCTGGATTCCGAAGGGGTTCTTCGAACTTGGGGCGATCTTGCTTGTTCTTTCGCATGGGCTCGTTCCTCGACAAGGGGTTTGGGAACGGGTTGGCCAACCCATGCATCCATTCGACCCCCTCCCGCCGGGTCGTGGCGGCTCCTTTCGCTTAGCGAAAGGAGTATTTAAAATAGGATCAAAATGATAGCTTATTTGTTATAAATCAACATTTAAAAAACAGACTATTGACTATATTGCTAATTCAATTGCCATCGCTGACAATAAGAATCGCCTCCTGAATCCCAGAAGGAAATCAGGCCTCGATTGATCCAGATGGAGTCATACATGAATGAAGGTACAGAGGCGGAGGCGCCAGCTTCAAATGATGCTGGACGGCTTGACCCACCAGCCGACGGAGCCTATGCCACGATCCAATTGGAGGCTCTCTTCAGCCGCGTTCTTAGGCCTCAAGAGGCTGGTGTGGGCTACAAGGGTTTGGCGGCGTCCGAGCTTCGCATCTTCTTGCACCTGATCTCACGCATGGAATTTCGAAACAAGGTGAAGCATTCGCAAGTGTGGCTTGCGAACGATCTCGGGATCACGCCGCAGGCCTACTGCCGAGGCATAGCCTCGCTTGAACGGTTCGACTTTGTTCGGAAGAAGCTCCTGGCGGAGAACAATCATCGAATGATTGAATACATGGTTCTGAATCCGCTCATAGTGAGGCGCCTTAGCGCCAAGTCCCTGCCTGATGTATTGAAAATGTACCAGTCACTACCGAACGATAAGGTCAAATTCCACATTCGTCCCAACCCTGCTCAAAAGGCACAGGAACATGTGGCCATTACCAAGATGGGGACTAAAAATACCAAAAAATCGATATACATTCCCATCTCATCCACAACCTCCGACAAGGCCATCCCGATCCGTGTGGAGGAGACGTATTCCGCCCAAGATGTGGATCTTGAATCCCAGTTGGTACGGGCAGCACAATCCAAGGCTGATTCTGAAATAACTCCTGAGACGCCTACATTCGAGCCTCAGGGGAAATCAAATAGGAGAAGAACATACGTGCCTGCAGGCATGAAATCGGTATATAACCCTGACTCGCAAGCTAAGGCTTCTTCAACACCACTTGATTCAGAAAGTGGTCATTCAAACATGCAAGAGAAATAGACTTGGCTGAAGGGTCAAAGATCTATGTTGCTGGATCACCCAGTCCAAGCAAATCCCAACGGTCCTTGTACTTGTTCTTCGGGTCGGCAAACTTACGCATAGGCGTGTCTTGGTGAGGTTGGCCCTTCCGACCGGGGGTCGCCAGCCATCTTTGATGGTTTTCGGATGCAAACTTGATGACGGCCTTCCGGGGGACCACGTAATACTCCGGAGTCTCTAGTCCATGCAACCTGACGAACACATAGAACAGGTTCTTTGCTTTGGATGGAGTCTCTTCCTCAATCTTCTGATTGAGCATCCACTCGTTTCCATCGCCTTGATTGGTTTTGACCTGGATACCTACGCTGGTTGTGGCCTCTGAATCAGAGGCCAAGATGTCTATGCCTCGTGTGTTACGAAGGGTGATAGAGGCGATGTAACCTCTTCGAGAAAGCTCAGCAGCCACGAAGTACTCTCCTGCGACTCCTGACAATCCGGTTGAGAGGCGTGATCTTTGGGCCATGAGCACTCCCGGATCCAAGGGAAGGAATTATGGCTATTGAACCCCAAGAGCCTTGAATACGGCGTCCTGCGGATCTGCATAAAAGGCAGTCTGGAACTTGGCGAATAGCTCCCCTGGGATCGTCGGGATGTCTCTGACGCTGGCCATGGGCAGGAGAATGCGCTTTGCCCCGGCGTCAAATGCAACCTGGAGGGATTCGGCAAGGTTTTCGACGGGGATGATGCTGCCACCCAGGCTCATGCTTCCGAGGATGACCATCTGAGCCTGGATCGGCTTTGCCAGGATCCCTGAGCAGAGCGCCACGAAGGCGGCTAGGGTCACGGCATCGGATGGCCCGGTGTTGTGCAGCTCCACGAAGTGAAGGTGGTAGTCATGGTCCCCTGCCTTGGCAGAGGCGCTGACATTGCTAGCGTGGGCTTTGAAGTAGTCACAGCCGACTTTCACGGCCTCCTTTGCGGCGGCATTGGATCCCAGCCCCGAACTCTTAAGGGAGCCAGACCCGGAGGTGACCTGGGTCTCCAATCGGTAGAGGCCAAGGTGTCCACTGCTTCCGGTGGCCACGGTGTGCAGAACACCTGGGTTCATGGGGCCATCTGGAATCAGAGTGCCTCCCCCCTGTTCGGGCACATTG
>Ga0316225_1002087_pt1 | contig 17238 bp, 17 predicted proteins | sample TBH18015metaG_FD_206010 | JGI IMG/M metagenome (GOLD analysis project Ga0316225, IMG submission 206010) | Freshwater microbial communities from Trout Bog Lake, Wisconsin, USA - TBH18015 | ecosystem: Environmental > Aquatic > Freshwater > Lake > Hypolimnion/Profundal zone | place: USA: Wisconsin... | reverse complement strand
TCATGCACCTGCGTATCCTTGCCATTCACTTTCAGGTAATGCACGCTGTCACGGGTACTGCGACCGCCTTCAAAAAAAGCGGGCACCAGAAAGTGTGCATCAAACGGCCCTAATTCTGCTGCGATCACATCCGTTTCGACCGGATAATGTCCGCGCAACGTCGAATCTGACCGACTGACCAGAATGGGATTGATGTTGCGACCGATTTTCTTTAGCTCAGTCAGGGCAATTTTAAGATTTTGGCACACTTCCCGTGTCAGCTCAGCTGCCGCCTTTGCCGCCATGCCACGCGTATTGGTCAACACAAAGAACAGCGGCGCATCGTCCAGCATGGCCTGCTGCAAAGTTGCCACATCCCAGACGGTACAAAGCAGACAGCTGTGCACCGTCTGCGATCCGGTAGGATCATCATCAAGAACGATAATCTTGCTATCCATCAGCCTGCCAGTACCTGGGCGCGCAGCGCCATCGCCTCACCTGTCAGGCCGTTAAAGGCCATCAGTTCTGCGGGGCTGGCGGTCGTCTCGCCGCGCTTCCAGGCAACCGTATCACGCCGTAGCGCACGGGTGCGCAACAGCACGGGTTCGAGCACGGCACTAGGCCCCCCGCTCACGGCCAGCAACACCGCAGCGTCAAACAGCGCGTCAAAATGGACATCACTCATAAACTCGCCATCCGGCTCCGAGACGGTATCCCAGGCAATGTCGGTCGGGCGATACAGACGGCGCGGATTCAAGATGGCAACGATACGTACCCGGTAGCCTTGAGCTTCCAGCAGATCCTTCGCTTCAAACACCGGGATGAACACCATATCGCCTGTCACCGCAAATACCACCGTTTTGCCGCCGCAGTTGCTCTCATAGATGCAGGCCGCGCCCGCTTCTATGGCGTGACGCGCATCCTTTATGCTCATGTATACCGGCAGCGGGCTCTTGGACGCGATAATCACCATGCACTTGTTGAAGCTGTTGGCTGCATACTCATAAGCTACCTGTATCGCATTCGCATCGCAGGGAAACAAAGCATAGGTGTTGCCGTTGCGCATCTGTGCGGCAAAATAATTCTCAATCTCCGGACGCTGATGAGTCCAGCCGTTGCGCCCCTGCTCCAGCGCCCCCGCTGTAAACATGGCGACCACGGAAGGCGTCTTGCGACGCAATTCGGCCATCGCCTGCGCGACCGTTTGCACTATCGGCCAGCCGTTAATAGCAAAACTCTCATAGGATAGCCATATCGAGCGCGAACCGAATAAACACAGCGCGGCAGTCAACCCGGCGCAGGCATCTTCATTGAGCGGTTCATAAACCTGACCTTCCGGTGCCTGGTTATACAAAGGGTCAACAGTCGGATGACGGATCTTCAGCGCATCGTTGATGTTTTTCATTGCCGAGGCTTCGTTGCCGTCGGCATTGGTCACCACGAAACGCTTATCCTCGATGCCTGCGAAAGCCACCAGCGCGCCCAGTGCGGTAGCCGGCACTGCTTTTTCATCCCCGGCAAATTCATGCAGCGGCATTTTCCCCAAAGAGGCTAATGCCAGCACCTGTTCGGTCACGGCTGTTTTCGCAGCAGGGCCACCACCGGCACGCACAAAATTCTCGCGCACGATAATCCATGCTTCGAGGTTTAACGCGCGACGCTGCAAGGCATCTATCATATGCGGCTTATCTAGCGTATCAGCAGGATACAGATTGTGCGACTTGGCGCCTACCGTATGTACCCCCGCCCCTTTCATCTGTTTGATGATGAACGCCGTCAAGCGACCGCCCAGCGCTGATTTGGCGGCTTTATCCAATCCTGCCAGCACGGCACCGGCAAACGCCAGTCGTTGCTTGAGTGAAAAAAATGAGCTGTCCGCATACTCGCCTGTCTGGTTGCTGTCGTCAAAATCCTTCGCATTGACCAGCACCACCTCCTTGAAACCATGCCCCTTCCAGTAGGCAATCATTTCCTCATTGGAGAAACGCGACACCATGGAATGATGTTCCTGACTGTAACCATTCCAGATCAGGGTGGGGAGAAAATTGGTTGCCCCGGGATAAGCCGTATTGAAATGCATCATCGAATTGAGTACATACGGCTCCCCCATACCGCCATCGCCGATAGTGACAGGAAATAGCGTGCCTGGATGCAGCAGCGCACCTGCCATGGCGAAGTGCTGCCCCTGCCCTAGCGGACCTGCCGGTGCCAAAAGCCCCGGAATCGCGCCGGACAGATGACCTAACAGGCCGTGTTTTTCGCGAAAGCGCGCCATCAAATCGGTGACTGTCCTGATGCCTATGGCTTCGAGCGAGGTATCCAGGAACATCGCGCTGTAAAAACCGGGCGCATGATGCCCGACTTCGGTGACGATATTGGTGTGACCCAGCATCACCAGCGCAGCATAGGCCTCCGCGCTGCTGGCAAAACCGCCCGGATGACCGGAAGCTTTTGCAGCGCAAGTTTGCAACGTCAGATAGCGCAAGGCATCAGCCATCAAGAGCGTCTGATATGCCGCGTCAGGACAGGCAGCATTGCTAATCGCAGACTGCCCTTCCCTGATGACCGCAGATTTGGCGTGTTCGGAAAAGCCCTCCCATGCTGTGCCTATATGTTGAATACCTGCACAAAATTCCGCGCTCATGGTCATGCGGCTCACCCCCGGTAAAAATTGATTACGCCAACGTCAGGCGCAAGAAAAAAATTGCATTGGCATAATAATACGGCCTGTTGTATTATTCCGCAATACATAATCGTTTTCACAATGCGAAAAATGGAAAAACCAACGAATTCTATTCAAGTGATTGAGCGGCTTGCCGGACTGCTCGATGTCATTGCCGCGCAGGATGAGCCTGCCAGCTTAAAACTGCTGTCAGCCGAAACCGGTTTACATCCTTCTACCGCTTTTCGCATTCTCGCCTCCCTTGCTAAACAAGGCTTTGTCGAACGCACCAGCCGGGGCAACTACCAGCTTGGCATCAAACTCATGCAACTGGGCAGCAGGGTCAGCGTGGGCGTCGATGTCAGAAAAATAGCCTTGCCACTGATGGAAAAACTGCGCGACGAACTCGACGAAACCGTCAATCTGACCGTACGTGAGGGCGACGAAGTCGTCTATATTGAACGCACGCTCGCCAGACGCATGATAAGAGTGGAACAGGTAATCGGCAGCCGCGCACCGTTGCATGTCACGGCGGTAGGCAAACTGATGCTGGGTGATCAGGGGGACGCAGCTTGCCGCAGCTATGCCCAGCGCAGCAAACTGCCCGCTTACACAGTCAACACGCACACCACCATCACAGCGTTGCTGCAAGACTGTCTTGCCGCAACAAGTTGCAGCTACGCCCGGGACAATGAAGAGGCTGAGCTGGGTGTGGGATGTATCGGCACCTTGATACGCGACGCCAGCGGCCAGGTCGTTGCCGGTTTATCCGTATCCGCGCCGATAGAGCGGCGGCGCGATGAATGGATCGCGCATGTGATGGAAGTCGGCAGGCAAATATCGCAGCTGTTGGGCTACAACGCCGGATAATTCATCTGCACATCAGAGCCTGCTTGACAGCGCAAGACTCAGGCAACAGTATGGCTTTGGCAAAATGACCCAATTTGATCACATGCTGCATGAGCCCGATATGGTATCACCACGCAGCGACACTGCCATCGCTGCGCGGATCTTCGCCACCCTCGATCCAGCCCTCAGGATGACGTACCAGCGCACCGGCGTGTCCCATGCACTGAGCGAAATCCGCCACCACTTCCACAGGATGCCCCAGTTTGCGCAGTGCCTCCACTACCGAAGCCGGATAACGCGATTCCAGTTTCAGCGTGGTACTGGGTTCCGCCCAGGTACGGCCCAACAGCCAGCGGGGTGCCGCGACGGCAGAGCGTATATTATGAGCACCCCATACATAGCGGGAAAATACCGCAGCCTGTGTCTGAGGCTGGCCTTCGCCGCCCATGGTGCCATAGATCAACAGGCGTTCGTCGTCCAGCTTGGCCATGGCAGGATTAAGCGTATGAAAAGGTTTGCGCCCCGCTTCCAGGCTGCGTAGCTGTCCCGGGCGAAGATCAAACGAGCAGCCCCGGTTCTGCCAGCAGATACCGCTACCCGGCAGTACCACACCGCTGCCGAATTCAAAGTAGATACTCTGAATCATGCTCACCGCACGACCCGCCGCATCCACCACACCTAGCCAGGTGGTATCGCCATCGGAGACAGGCGCAGGCCACGGACTGGCATATTCCAGTGGCACACCTGACGCCAGGGCATCCAGCATTTTTCCGTTCAACAGCACTGACGGGTCAAGCTGCATCTGAGCCGGATCGGTGACATACTTATCACGCACTAAAAAAGCCTGTTTGCTGGCTTCCACCAGTGCGTGTATTCCCTTCGCGTTATCCGGATTCCAGCCGCTCTGACGAATACGGTCGTAGATACCGAGAATCAGCAGCGAGGCTAAGCCCTGAGTAGGCGGTGCCATGTTATACAGTGTGGCGTTAGAGATGCGCAATTGCAGCGGCGGTTTGAGTTGCGCCTGATGGCATGCCAGATCATCAGCCGTGACAGGGCTGCCAATGACGGCCAGATCAGCACCGATCAGAGCGGCTAACTCCCCCCGGTAAAAATCATCCGCGCCAGCCCGGGCCAACTGTTCCAGGGTCGCTGCCAGTGCCGGAAAGCGGTGGCGCTGACCATAGCCCGGCACCTGCCCCTGATTAAGGAAGGTATCGGCAAAGCCGGGTTGAGCGATGAGTTCAGGCAATTTGTCGCGGGTGTTCTCCTGCTGGCTAAGACTGACAGGATAACCTTCTCTGGCATAATGAATCGCGCAATCGAGCAGGCGCGCGAAGGGCAGGCGACCACCCCAACGGGTACGGCTGTATTCATAGGCGACTCCCCAGCCTGAAACCGTGCCGGCAACCGTATTCGCTGCCAGCGGGCCGCGCCACGGAATACGATGGGAGTCACCGTAAATTGCCCGGGTGACGCCGGCGCCTGCTGCACCACAGGCATCAATTGATTGCATGGCCTGCCCGGGCGCGTTCAGCAGCCAGAAGCCATCCCCTCCGATGCCGGTCATATGCGGATAAACAACTGCCAGCGTGGCGGCTGCCGCAATGGCAGCTTCAATGGCATTTCCCCCCTCGCGCAAAATTTCAAGACCGGCCTGGGAGGCCAGAGAATGAGGGGCAACAACAGCACCCCGGCAACCCAGAACAGGATTCATGGTGTCAGTAATTTTTCAGCGGAAACAAGACTAACTGGCGCAAACCTCGGCAAAAAAGCGTCATTAACTTTCACTGATTCGAAAAAAACCTCTTCAGGTCGCGTCCAGATTGTGCCATCGGAAGATTTATAGACGATCATGCTGACCGTCGGGTCAGTCTCGAGTTTCGCTACACAGACGATCTCATATATGCCGCCTTTATAATGCCGGTATTTCATTTTTTGATCCCTGTTCTGAATCGGCTTGCACTTCCTGTCCCGCATGGCCTGCTGTCGCTACAAGGGCCGCAGATGCAGCATGATGCCATTCGGCACCACTGCGATACTTTCAACATCAACCTTAATACCAAGAATAGCCAGTTCATCCGGCTTAAAACGATAAACAGGATGATTAACTGCATACTTATTCAGCAGCCGATTGATTTCCTGACGCAGCATTCCGGCAAGCTGATTACCCTGTTTCAAATGAAGCGAGTCCAGGCTGACTCCCTGCAAAAAGACCGCGCGTTGCTTGGGATCATATTGAAGCAAACTGCTACTGGTAAAATTTCCCTCAATGTCCAGCAAGGTGGCATGAGCCAGGAAATGGCCATTAACACCGACACGATTCATTGCTGGGTTCAGGGTCAACACGGGTTCGTCGATGGTGATTTTAAGCAGCCCCCCCGCCTTTTCCCAGTGAAACGGGAATTGCTGCTGCAAAGTAGTGGTCAGTTTTTCTGTCGAAATCACGTGTTCCCTGGGAATGATGGCAGCACAACACGTCAATGCAAACATGAAGGCTGCAACGAGCAGTTTTTGAAAGCACTTATTCATGCGCCGATACACTGATGCGGACATCACCTAACGTCACCACTGATCCTGCGCGTATTTTAGCTGTCTTGCGCAACTCAACCTGCCCGTCGACTGAAACCACCCCTTCTGCCACCATGGCTTTGCCTGCACCGCCGCTGTCGCATAAGCCCGCCATTTTGAGTAGCTGATTGAGTTCGACATACTCGCCGTTTAACTGGAATTCGATTTCTTGCATGGAATTTAGCCGTCCTGATTGAATTACATAAATGAAAACTGACTGGCACATTTAGCAGCGCCAAACATTACTCTGTGGCTTGAACTGCCATTGGCTGGCTTAATCTTTCTGCCCGGCAGATGCAGTTGAACTACGATTATACGCGGACCTTTCAATATCTGCCTTTCAATGCTGAACAACTCCGCAAACGAGCAAGTAATATTCATCCAAACCTGCCCCGCAATCACGATCGGCAAAGTAACTTCAAGTCGACTATCAACCCGGCATTGTCATTCACGGCATTTTTCCGGCCGTTAAATTCAATCAGGCTAATCTTTACGGGCTTCGAGATTTTTATTGATGAGATCACTCATGACTTCAGTTTGTTGCAGCAAGATGGCAGTCAGATCAAGACGTGTCTGTTCATCATAATGCTGTGTCAGCAACAATTCTGCGAAACCATAAATACTCGCCAGTGGTTCACGCAGCAACTCAGCAATATTCGACATTTTTTCAGCTGTTTTTAACTCGTCTTGCATGTTGTTCACATAGCGCAGATAGTGAACTGCGCGCAAAGTTCCTGTTGTCATTTTTACGCGATGTTGCGCAATCAGATTCGTGCGAATCAATTGGTAGTCAAAATCCGCCTCGCTCATACCCAGTAAAGCTTGTTCAGAAATGTTAGTGTATTGCTGAAAACTCGAATTAACCGCACTGACTTTGCCATCAACGTCGATGGCAACCATACCCCAGGGAGATTTGTCCCACAACTCAGCATCTATTATCGTATCGAACTGATTCATAATGCACTTCCCAACAGTGATATCTTCATATAAGTTGCCAGTGCCACTGGGCTGAAGGGTTTGACAAAATAGCTATTTGCGCCGAGGGAAAGGCCAAACTCCTGATCTGACTCCTGACCACATGCGCTGACGATAACGACGTGAATATATGACAGAATCGGGTCTTGTTTGATGCGTTCACACAGTTGATAACCATTCAATAAACCCGGCATCATGACATCCAGTATCATCCCGTCGGGCGGGGATCGTTTTATGATTTCGTAAGCGGCATCCGCATTAGCGGCTTCTTCGAGTTCGAATCTATCATCATTGAGGGCTAGTCGTATCATCTTGCGGATAATGGGTTGATCATCGACGATCAGAATTTTTTTCATTTAGTCGCTCCACACGGATAAGAATCACACATTACGAAAGGTCTTTAAATTGTTCAGCAATTTTCTTGAATTCCATATGCAGGGCGAGGAAGGCATCGGTGATATCCGGATCAAAATGTAAGCCGCGACCTTCCGTGATTATCCGGCATGCTTCCTCGTGTGTAAACGGCCTTTTGTAAGGTCTTGCGCTGATCAGGGCATCATACACATCAGCCAGGGCCATTAATCGTGCTGCAACGGGTATCTGATCACCGCGCAATCCCTTCGGGTAGCCACTGCCATCCCATTTTTCATGGTGACTTCCTGTAATTTCTTTGGCAAAGGTTAAAAACGGGGCACTGCGGCCAACTTGCTGCTCAGCATGTTCTAATGCATCATGACCAAGCGTGGTATGTGACTTCATGACAGTCATTTCCTCTGCTGTCAGACGTCCGGCTTTAAGCAGGATGCTGTCGGGAATGCCAACTTTGCCAATATCATGTAACGCGGCAGATTTGTAAATAAGTTCGATGTTTTTATGCGTCAGATGCCGCGAGAAACGCGGATGTCGCTGCAAATATTCGGCCAGCACCAGAATGTAGTGCTTGGTTCTGTGCAGGTGATTAGCCGTTTCATTATCACGAGTCTCGACTATGGATGCCATTGCCATGATCGTTATATCCTGAATAAATTTTAACTCGTTAGTGCGTTTGGTCACCTCACCGACCAGAAAATTATTTTTATTTTTAAGGTCGCAGGGAGCCTGTTTTATGGTTAGATGCGTTTTAACTCTGGCCCGCAGGAGGGCTTCGCAAACCGGTTTGCTGATATAGTCGACGGCACCCAGCTCCAGGCCTGATCTTTCGTCACAAGCAGCGCGTACATTGGCCAAAAATATCACCGGAATATCACGGGTAAGCGGATTAGCTTTAAGCCTTCTGCAAACTTCATATCCGTCAACCCCAGGCATCATGACATCGAGCAGGATGATATCAGGCACAGGTTCTGCCGCTGCAAGAAACAATCCTTCCTCACCATCATTTGCCACCTTGAGATGGTAGTTGGCTTCGAGCAGTGTGTTAATGATACGCAAGACTTCCGGACTATCATCAATGACGAGTACCGTGTTTATTTTTTTATTCATTGATTTCAGTACCGTCATTATATTACCTTAATAAGCTAAAATTAGCTCCTGTTCGCTTCAACAGCATGCTTGCTGAACAATATGGTTTTGCTGTTATGGTGCTGCACCGGCTAATGCAGCCAGCTCTGTAAAAACAGGAATCCACAAGGTGACCGTGGTGCCTATTCCTATCCCGCTCTTAATTTTAATACTGCCGTGGTGCAATTCAATGATTTCCTTAACGATACACATGCCAAGACCTGTTCCGGAAATCTGCCCTGAACTATCGGCACGATAAAAACGTTCAAAAACGCGCTCTTGTTGCCCGGGAGTCATGCCAATTCCCTGATCCCTTATACGAATACCAACCTGCGGTTCATTGTCGATATCAGTTTGCCGGACAAAATCAATGTTTATGTCACCGCCATCGGGTGAATATTTATAGGCATTGGATAACAGATTGAACAGCGCCTGAGTCAATTTAGAACGATCTGCGCGCACCCAGATCGGATCGTTTGTTGCCTGGTAGACGGGACAGGCCCGATTAAAAGGCAGGTGATAGCCTTTAACAATATCGACCAGTAAGTCACCGAGATTGATGCGGGTAATATTGAAATCCTTGCCGCCACGAGCCTCAATACGCGCCAGATCGAGCAGTTCGTTGAGAATGGATGTCATCAGCTTGGACTGGTCAAAAATAATATTCAGAAATTCGCATCGCTCCTCATCGCTGACGTCTAAGGTCAACAACATTTCTGAAAAACCATAGATACTTGCCATCGGCGTGCGCAGTTCATGTGCTGCCGTGGCCAGAAACTCGCTCTTCATACGATCGACTTCTGATTCATGTGTAATATCGCGGAAATACAGAATCTGTGAAACATTACCTGTTTTTGCTTCCCTCAGGCCGACACTCAGAACACGCGTTCCCGGGCCGGCCAGCACTATCGTCTCTTGATATAACTCATCCAAGGAAATAGAGCGTCTTTCGGCAGGTTTTTCCTGCATCGCGCGTAATCTTGTAAAACATAACAAACTCGACTCAGGGAGACAGATACTTGACAAATATATGGCAAAAGTGTCTTCATGGAGGCCGATAATCTCTTCATGAACGAGTCCGGTTAAACGCATAAAAGCGGGACTGAGATATTCGACGCAATGCTTATTATCAAAGGCGACAAAACCATCGGGGCTTAATTCAAAAATTGCCAGAAACTGATCAGATTGCTCTTTCAGTAGTTCACATACTTTTTCGGTATTGTTGCGCGCTTCATTTAACTCACTCGTACGCTGATTAACCACATTCTCAATACGAACGCTACGCGCTGACGCCAGCAACATGGATATGCCCAATACGCCCATAAAACCTAACGCGCCGACATTAATGCTCCAGCTTTGCCAAAAGCGATGTGACTTATTGAAGGCCGCTGTTGGTGAAGTTTGCAATAAATAAGTACGCTGCCCCATATTGATGGTGTATTCGAATGCATTTGACGTGTCTGGTTCGAAATTGCCATTCCTGGCGATAACGATTTGTGATTCCGCGTCGATCAGGCGAAACATCACCTGGTCATTAGAATCTTTAATCACCCTGTTCATGAAGTCTTCCATGCGCAGCACAGTCAGGGTCAAACCGGGAGCATTAGCCCCTTCACTCACCCAATGTACCAGCAACACGCCTTGTTGAGAACCTCTTTCCTGTACAAGCTTGACGGGTGCTGAGGCAACGGATCCATCGGATATCCTGGATAATTCGATACTGGCGTTGCGTACCGGGCTCGATGCAAGATCAAACCCCAAGGCAGCCTGGTTATCTTTCAATGGCTGGATAAAAGTAACCGGAACATACGCTGCTCGCGTGTTTGCGTAATGCATGCTTCCGTCAATATTTCGCTCAGAGATACCGAAGTGCGGATATGATATGCGTTGCTCATATTCGAAGCTGCTTCGCTCTTTATTGCTGATCAGCGGCGCCCATTCGACTGCCTGCATGGTAGAATCAAAGCGCTTCAGGGCAACTTCTGCCATGCGATTGAACTCGTCACTTGAGATATGATTAGGACCTGCCAATACCGTCGCCAGCTGATCAATAAATGCTTCTTGTTCAGAGAAACGAGTAATTATCAGATTACGCACTTGTTGCGAGTACATACTGAACTCACTTGATATTTTTTCCCTTTCCCATGAGTTTATTTCTCTCACCGTCAGCGTTACTAATATCAAGCCGCAGATCATCACGACATGAAAATCCTTTTGGCGAGAACGCCATAATTCACTCGGTTTTCCTATGAACAACAGGGTTAGTGGCGTAAAAATGATGATGCCCAGTGCATCGCCCAACCACCAGGTAAGCCAAACAAAACCAGCATTAACCTCAGGCCCGAATTTGAACTTTAACAACAACAAGATAGATAGTGAGGCGCTGATCAAACTAAGCAGGATTGCCGTTAGAATAAAGCGTATCGCCTCGCTGCCGCTTTTAAAAACCAATGGAAAAGAGACTGTCCTGCGCATAAATAATTCACCCGCCATGGCTTGAAGTGTTGAGCTTGCGGCAATGCCAATTGCGAGAATCAATCCTGCGATATTCCCCATGGGCATCGCATACCCCAAAATAAGATTAAGAATAAACGAACCCAGAAATATCCAGATCAGCATATTGCGGCCATATATCAAAACACAGGCCAGCGCAATGCCAGCAGGCGGGAACATCGCCGAGGCATAGCCGTAGCCCGCGCCAAAAATCAAACCAAGCTTACCTGAAAGAACATAAACGATAGCTACCAACATACCAATAGCTGTTTTTTGCATTTTCTCTGACATTGCCATGATTATTTGTACAACGCATCGATTTTAACTGCAGATGGGAGACGGTCATTCACAGCGATGCTGCTGACGAATAACAATTCAGGATTATTGTTTTCATGGACTTTGGTATTAGCGGGCATGTCAGTTCTTACTTATTCATCTTGATTAATATTTTGTTACTCGCAGCAGCAAACCAGGCTATATAACCTGAACTGCCAGCCTAGCTTTGATGATATTTTTGCGCCCAGAGCAATGCCACCACCGGCACCAGCCTTTGCGATACAAATTTCGAAATACGGCCAGCACTCATCGTAATTTATTACAATCTCAGTCTTCACCGTTGCAATAGGCTACGCAAAAAGCCCCCATTAAAGGCGGAATTGCCACCGGGACTTTTCATCAAAGTATCATATTTATTCACTAACACTCGCCAATATTATCTGTTTTCCAAAAATAGCCCGGCAAGCCTGACTCAGCGACCCAAGGCAAAATCTTTCATCACGTCAGACAGGGTCAATATATTTTTATAATTGATTACAATCATATTTATCTTATGTGCAGGCGTATTATCAAGAGATACCATCTTCAGATTTACTAACATAGCGATACTACACAGTTACTAAATTCAACCTTATCCAGATATTTTCGTACCTGCCGGGATTTATTTTTCTACAAAATCAGTGATACACGTGTCATTATATCGTAGTTAATCTGCACTAATATGAAAATATATGAATTATTGTTTCATATTTAATGAAACAATGTGGTATATTTTGCTTCAATCATCTTCAACAGCAGAAAAGGCTAAACGTGAAGCAACAAAACCTGACAACAAGAGCGTTTTTGACAACGCGAGAAGCTGCAAAAATGCTGTCTGTGTCGCTGCGCACCGCTCAACTTTGGTCTGAAAACGGCTTGCTGGAATTTTGGAAAACGCGAGGCGGTCACAGGCGTATTTCCAAGCAATCGGTAGTACGCTTGCTAACATCGGAGGGTGAAAAGCCGCAAGAGGCAATTCCGCTGCCACTCAAGGTCCTGGTTGTTGAAGACGATACAGTGCTGCGTCGCCTCTACGAGATCAATATTCGTCGCTGGCCGTTGACCGTCGAAATTGATACGGCAGTTGACGGATTTGAGGCTTTAATCCGTATAGGTCGCAATCCGCCGGACTTGCTGATCAGCGATCTGAATATGCCTGGCATGGATGGATTACGCATGCTCTATGCCCTGTGCAGCATGAAGGAATTTTCGGAAATGAAAATCGTGGCGGTGAGCGGACTGGATAAGGAGGAAATAAGCCGGCGCGGCGGCGTACCTGAAGGAATACCCGTTCTGCCCAAGCCCATACCGTTCGGCGAATTGCTGGAGATAGCCAAACAGATTGCGTCCTGTAAAGCGCAAAGCGGGGGTTAGATAAGCCCCCTGATAGCGACCATGTGTTGACGCCGTAACCCCGGAAAATCCGCCAGATTATCGCGGGAGCGGCTGTTTTTTAGCATTTTTGCCCCTCAAAGCAGACCAAAAATCTAAGCAAAACTTAAAATCTTGCTGACTTAAAATCAAGTTGATTAAAATTTACCCGTGATGCTAATAATGACTAAACTTTTCTTCAAAAATTCGAGTTCAACGTTGCCTGTTCAGAGCGACAATCGGAAGTGTCCTCAGTGTGATTCGACCTATCTGGATCGTATTAAACGTCGCGTGATAGACCGGATTATCGGTATTATCATCCCGCGTAAGCGTTATCACTGCGAATCATGCGGATGGAAAGGTAATCTGAGATAAGGATTTCTGCGTAAATGAGGTTACGCACTCGCCAAAAAACTTCGGGTTTGATTTTTTAATGCGATGTTCCTTGCCCCCCTTGTTTATCACACCTGTGCGCCGCCGAAGACAGGCAGCAAACAGCAGAGTCGTTGGGTGAAAACGCGTTGCCTTACATTGCGAGGCAACAGTTTCGGCGAAACAAATAACACGCAAGTTGGCTGAGCCAACACTGTATTGAGCAGTAGCGGATCGTGCGAGTTGCGCAGCCCCGCTATTTGACGTAGCGCATTTTCTCACTCTCCTCTAATAGCTCAATGTTGTGGCACAGTTCCTGTTTCAAATGTTCCGGCAGCCGCATCATCCACTCCAGCACCAAAAACAGGTCAATGATGCGCTGCTTATCCCACCCGCGCTGGTATAAAAGCTGAATTAGTTTCCATCTCGCCGTCTACACTGAATCCCTGCCTGCTGCACATAATTATTGGCTTGCTTGCCGGAATGGTTTTTTTGCGAACAAAATGAGGCGGTGGCGCAGAAGAATGACTTTCTGTAGCCGAGCAGTTATTTCCGGCAGAAATTTATAAATTTGTGACAAATCATGATTTGTCACTTCCATGTGCGACAATCAAATTCTCTAACGGGCATGGAAAAATAAGTGCAGAACACAGAGCAAGCTTATATAACTGATGCTACTGCGTCACATCAGTTATTCACCATAAAAATAACTTCGCCGGTGGCAGACCGGCAGCTGCTTACTTTGACGGAATTTTCGAGGTGTTCCCGCTTATATCCCCCAGTCAGGTGCGCACGCCGTAACCACGGTTGAGCAGATTCAAGGCATACCAGAAAAACACCACGTTAAAAGCGATTATTGCGATAAATGCCACGTTCAGATTGACATCTGACACACCCAGCAGACCATAACGAAAAGCATTCACCATGTACAGAATGGGATTGGCCATTGAAATATGCTGCCAAAACGGCGGCAACATCGTGACGGTATAAAATACCCCGCCCAGATAGGTCAGCGGGGTGAGGACAAAGGTGGGAATGACAGTAATATCATCGAAGCTGGTCGCATAAATGGCGTTAATCAGCCCGGCTAACGAGAACAAGGTGCTGGTTAACAACAGTACGGAAATGGCGATAAAGAGATTATGCAAGGGGATGACGGTAAAAAATAACGACACGAGCGTGACCGCACCGCCTACCGCAATGCCCCGCGCCAATCCTCCGCCGACAAAACCGATCATGATTAAATAGTTTGGCAATGGTGATACCAGCATTTCTTCAATATGGCGCTGGAATTTTGAACTGTAAAACGAGGCCACCACATTGCCATAAGAGTTAGTAATCACCGCCATCAGAATCAGGCCCGGCACAATGTAATCCATATAATGAAAGCCGTTTAAATCATGGATCTGACTACCGATCAATCGGCCGAAAATTACAAAATACAGGGCGGTGCTGATCATCGGCGGCAATATCGTCTGCACCCACAGGCGTGAAAAACGCAGCACCTCTTTCCATAAAATCGCTTTGATCGCAATCAGTTGCTCGCGGCCGTTCATGCGTCTTCTCCCTTGTTACCGATCAATCGAATAAACAATTCTTCCAGCCGGTTGGTCTTGTTGCGCAAACTGCCAATTTCAATATTTTGCAGCGCTAAGGCCATAAACAACTGTGTGATACTGCTATGGCCGGACACGACCACCTCCAGCGTGTGCTCATCCGGTAAACTGGTCGAAAAACCCGGCAATGCGGGTGCTTGTGCAAGCGGATGTAGCAGATCCAATACCAGCGTCTGCGTATCCATGCGACCCAATAACTCGCGCATGCTGGTATTTTCCACGATGCGCCCGTTATTGATTATGGCGATATTGCGGCACAGTTGTTCAGCCTCTTCCAGATAATGCGTGGTGAGAATAATCGTTGTGCCCGCCTCATTGATCTCACGCAAAAAGTTCCACATCGAATGGCGTATCTCGATATCGACTCCGGCGGTAGGCTCATCCAGTATCAGCAGGCGCGGTTCATGCACCAGCGCACGCGCAATCATCAAACGCCGCTTCATCCCGCCTGACAAATTCCGCGCATGTTCCAGTCGTTTATCCCACAATCCTAACTGATTCAAATACAGTTCGGCGCGCTCCAGCGCTAACGGTCTCGGAATGCCGTAGTAGCCCGCCTGACTTGCCAGTATCTCAATCACCGGTTCAAACTGATTGAAGTTATATTCCTGCGGCACCAGACCAATACTTGCCTTGGCCGCCGCGAGATCATGATCCAGATCGTGACCAAACACAGCTACCTTGCCGGCGCTTTTGTTGACCAGCGACGAGATAATGCCGATGGTGGTGGATTTTCCCGCACCGTTTGGGCCTAACAGCGCGAAAAAGTCACCCTGCTCTACTGTCAGGTCTATGCCTTGCAAGGCGATAACGCCGTTTTGGTAGACTTTGCTGAGATTTTGAATGGATAAGGCGGTAGGCATAAAATCAGAATATTTTTTAAGAATGCCGATTGTAATGGTTTTGCGCGCAAGCTGCCGCATTCACCTTGTTTCATAAAGGATAAACAGCCTGAAAAGATAGCCTGAAAAGATAATTTATTGAGGCGTCACGCCTGCTGCCTCAAGGTGCACGGTGTGCGTCGGGAAGGCCAGTTGCGCGCCATGCTGCTCGATGATTGCCGCAACGCTCAGCAGCACATCCTGCTTGATTTCATGGTAACGAACCCACTCGGAAGTTCGGGTAAAAGTGTAGATCATGACATCAAGCGAGGAGGGAGAAAAAGTGTCAAAGCTGACGATCAAGGTCTGGGTTGCGTCGATTTCCGGGTGACTTTTCAGCATAGCCTTAATCGCCGTGACAATCGCTGTCATCGCCCCGATGTCCTGATAACGAATGCCGACAGTCTCCTTGATGCGTCTATGCGTCATGCGAGAAGGATTTTCCACCACGATGGTGGTGAACAAAGCATTCGGCACATAGATAGGATTCTTGTTGAAAGCCCGTATTCTTGTATGACGCCAACTGATATATTCCACCGTGCCTTCAATTTGCTTATCCGGCGAGCGTATCCAGTCACCCACGCTAAAGGGTCTGTCCAGATAGATAGTGAGTCCGCCGAAAAAGTTTGCCAGCAAGTCTTTAGCGGCGAAACCCAGAGCGATACCGCCGATGCCCCCGGCCGTCAACACCCCGGAGATGCTGAAATCGAGCGTTTGCATCATCGCAAGACTGGTCAGGACAATTACCGTCAAACGGGCTAATTTGGATAAGGCATCAAATGTGGTGAGATCCACTTCCTCGCCATTTTTCAGGCCTAGCGCGATGATATTGCCGGTAAACCGATAAATGAAGCGAATCATAAACCAGGCGAGGCAGGCGATAATCCCGATATTGCGGACAGGACGGACAATATCGAATACAGCGTATCCCTGGCTGGCGATGCCCAGAGCAAAGCTGATGCCAAGCAGAAAAATAAACAGGGGTAGCGGACGTTCTGCCGCCTGCACCAAGGCATCATTCCCGTGACTTAACCTAAGGCTTGCCTTTGCATGACGAAGCAAATACCTGGCCACAAGATTGAGCAGCAAAGTGGCCAGCAACACCAAAAAAACCTGAACAAAGCGCGGCTGGAGCAGCAAGGATAAGTATGGATTAGCTGAGAATAGTTTCATGAGCTTAAGATGCCGCTAAAATCTGTCCTAAAAAAAATCATGTGCGGCACGATGGCAGACTAATTCGTTTCGAGAACCACAAAGGCTACGATGGTGTTGCGTTCATCGCTGATCGACAAGTGATGGCCGGTAACACCTGACTGTGCCAGATAATTGCGCAGCAGCGCATCAAATTGCAGCACCGGTTTGCCCAGGCCATCATGTATCACACTGATACGATGAAGGCTTACAGGATGGCGAAAACCACTGCCCGCCGCCTTGGCAAACGCTTCCTTGGCAGCAAAGCGTTTCGCCAGAAAACGCGCCGGGTTACTCTGAGAGTGAAATTCCACTAATTCTTGTTCAGATAGCAGACGTTCCGCCAGACGCTGCCCGTGCCGCTGCCACATCACTTCAATGCGAGAAAATTCTACAATGTCGGTGCCGATCCCGAAAATCATCATTAGCCCTGATAGTTAATAGATTGCAAATAAACTTCAGCGGA
>Ga0316225_1002084_pt1 | contig 17247 bp, 8 predicted proteins | sample TBH18015metaG_FD_206010 | JGI IMG/M metagenome (GOLD analysis project Ga0316225, IMG submission 206010) | Freshwater microbial communities from Trout Bog Lake, Wisconsin, USA - TBH18015 | ecosystem: Environmental > Aquatic > Freshwater > Lake > Hypolimnion/Profundal zone | place: USA: Wisconsin... | reverse complement strand
TGGTCATCAACGGCGGCGGCCTGGCGCAAGAGGGCGATCCCCCCTTCGAGGTTCATCCCGACGGCGCTTACTTCGACCCCTGGCTGCGCCACAACGGCCAATGGGTGCGCAAGCAGGGCTACATCACGGACATCCTCGCGGACGCGGCCCGGGATTTTATCGCACAACCCGACCCACGGCCGTTCTTCATCTACCTGCCATTTAACGCTCCGCACACGCCGTTGCAAGTGCCGGACAAATACTACCAGCATTACCAGAACGCCGACCTCACCGTCCCGCAGGCGGTGGGCCATCCGGTGCGCCGCTCCGATCACGAGACCACGGCGCGCATCTACGCCATGGTCGAGTGTATCGATGACAACGTGGGGCGCTTGCTGGCACGGTTGGACGAACTCAAGCTCGCCGACAACACGATCGTCATTTTCTTGAGCGACAACGGGCCGCAGCAGCCGCGCTTTAACAGCGGCCTGCTCGACCTCAAAGGCAACCCCCACGAAGGCGGTGTGCGGGTGCCCTTCTTCGTCCGCTGGCCAGGCCATTTTCAGGCCGGCCGGACGGTGGACCGGATTGCGGCGCATATTGACGTGGCGCCGACGCTGCTGGAGTTGTGCCAGGCCGCCAAACCGGCCGGGGTGGTTTTAGACGGGCTCAGCCTGGCCCCCTTGTTGAGTGGGGACAGCGCCCTCTGGCCGGATCGCACCCTCTATTTTCAATGGCATCGCGGGAACGCTCCGGAGCTGAACCGCGCCTGCGCCGCGATCTCACAGCATTACAAGCTGGTGCAACCACTCGGCGCCACTGCCGCCCTGAAAGCGCCGCCCACCTTCGAGCTCTACGATTACGCCGCCGATCCGCTGGAGATGAAAGACCTCGCCGCCGACCGGCCGGAACTGGTCGCGCAGATGCGGCAAGGATACGAAACCTGGTTCAAGGAGGTGACGAGCACGCGCGACTACCAGGTGCCCTCGCGCATTTACCTCGGCTCGCCCGAGCAAACGGAGGTGCTGCTCACCCGGCAGGATTGGCGCGAGCCCACGGATCAGGCACGCAAGAAACCCGGCCATTGGTTCGTGGACGTGCGCCGAGGGGGGGACTATGCCGTCACCTTGCGCTTCGCGAAGCCCGGCGCGACCGCGGTCGCCACCTTCACACTCGGCTCCCTGAAAATCCAAAAAGACGTGGCTCCCGGTGACACGAACCTCCTCTTGCCCACCGTTCGCTTGCCCGGAGGCCCGGCCACGCTCGAATCCACAATCGAGAGCGCCGGCACCCAGGTCGGCATGAAATACGTCGAACTGAAGTTCCTGCGGTGATTTCCGAGACCGACCGGTGGAACAGCGTGTCGCCGGCGGTTGACAGCGAAGCCGGAACGGTTAGAGTTCGCGAGCGGCAGGGGGTAATCCCTGCACCGAACCGAAAGGGCTGATTTCCGATGGCAGCATGGCAACCGCGAAGCATGACGACCGACCCGGGTTTCCGCCCGGCTGGCCGTTGCGGCTACCCAGACGGCACTTGGTTAGCGGTGGCCTGCCTGGGCGTCTGGCTGGTGCTGGGATGGGGAACGGCACGGGGCGAGGACGCGACCGGCGCGCTCGCACAACGCCCCTGGTTCGAGGTCCAGACGACGCACTTTCACACTTACAGTTGCGGCCCGACCCAGGCAGTCGCTCGCCTGGCCGCGCGGCTCGAGCAGTTCCGCGAGGCTTACTCGGGGCTCGCGGGGAACGAGGCCGTGGCCTCGCCCCCCGTGGTGGTGATGGCCTTCCCGAATCGGGCCTTGCTCCAGGGGTTCCTGCCGCTTTACCAAGGCAAACCGGCCAACCTGGCGGCGTTCTTCGCGCGGGGCAGCGACGAGAACCTGATCGTGCTGCATCTTTCCGATTCCGAGCCGGGCGCGCTGGGCAGCATCTTCCACGAGTACTCGCATTTGCTGTTGCGCCGCAATGAGCAGTTCTGGCCGATGTGGCTCAACGAGGGGATGGCCGAGATTTATTCGACCTTCGAGGTGACGGGCAACCATAGCGCTCGCATCGGCCTGCCCCTCGAGGGCCACCTGCGGGTGCTCGCTCACGAGCCGCTGCGGCCGCTGGCGGAATTGTTAGCCGTGACGCGGCAATCCCCGCAATATAATGAGCGCGAGCGCCAAGGGATGTTCTACGCCGAATCCTGGCTGCTGGCGCATTTTCTCATGCTGGGAGACAACCCCGCGCACCAGGCGCAGTTCGGCCTGCTGACCACCTTCCTCCGCCAGGGCCAGTCATCGATCAGCGCCTTCACCAATGCCTTCCACACTCCGTTACCCGTGATCGAGACGCAACTGCGCCGTTACCTGGAGCGCGGCCGATTCGAGCCGTTGCGCCTGGCGGTCAAACCCGACCTCCATGCACTCCAGGCGCTGAGCACCCGCGGCCTAACGCCGGTCGAGGTCCACTTCCGGCTGGGCGATGTGCTCCTGCGCATCGGGCGTCCGGAAGCCGCCGAGTCCTGTTTTCGGGAGGCGCTCCGCCTCGCCCCGGCCAGCCCGCTACCGCTCGAAGGCTTAGGGCTGCTGGCCTCCGAACGCGGCGAATCAGACGAGGCGGTTCGTTGGTTGCGGCAGGCCCGGCAAAACAAGTCGGCCAGCTTTCTGGCCCATTTTGCCTATGCTCGCGAGCGCATGAAGCTCCTGGCCCGGGGTGCGGAAACCCACGACCACATCGAACCGGCGGAGTTAGCCGAGATCCGGACCGAGCTCGATGACTCCTTGAGATTAATGCCCGATTTCGGCCCGGCCCAGCGTCTGCTCGGGATCCTCGACCTGGCCCAGGGAGGAGACCCGGTGGCGGCAGAAAAGCACCTGCGACGCTCCATCCAACTCGAACCGGAGCGCACCGACTACCTGCTCTCGCTGGCCCAAGCACAATGGCTCGGCCGTAATCCGGATGCCGCCCGCCACACGCTGCAGTCTCTTCGCCTCCCTTACGTGGCCCCCGAGGTCCGCGCCCGCGCGGAACAAATGCTCAAAGAAATCGGGGCCCGCTAAAAGCGTCTCAACCGCCCGCGCGCAGCGCCGCAGCGCGGTTGGCGGGCAATTTCCCGAGGTGGAAGACCAGAAATCCATGGAGGAACCGGCGCAACTCGGCGGCTTGGCCGACGGTGGCCTTCAGGAGGGCGATGGTCTTCCAGTCCTCCGCCACCAGGGCGACCGCAATGCTCCGGGCGCCGTCGCCGAGCGAACCGCCCTCCAAGTCGGGTTCCAGTCCCAGGACATGGAGCAGCTTGAGCTCGAAGGCCATCACCATTCTCGGCTGGGCCGGACGCTGGATGAGCGCGTCCAGGAAGCCGTGCATCAGCTCGTAAATCTCCGGCAGCGGCGTCTCGGTCTCGGTGGTCTGCTCGATGAGCGCGGCTGCGTAGGCGGCCTGTTGCAAGGCTCCCAGATCCTGCCTCAAGGGGGCGTGAGTGCCCACGAGGTTCACCTCGCCCAAGACGTGGAGATCCGAGCGCCGGCTGCGCGTAAAACTGAAATCGGCCAGGTAGAAGAGGTCGAGCTTGCCCCGAAACGGGGACTTGGGCCGGTGCGCCCCCTTGGCCACCGTCGCCAGTCGCCCCAGGCTTGGCGTGAGCCAATGGACAATGAGGCTCGTCTCCGTGAGCGGACGTGTGCGCAGAACCAGGCCGGTGGCGGTCTCGACCATGGGCGGCTAACTGGAGGCGGTTACGGGGCGCGGTTTCACCTAGCCAACCTACTCACTCGGTCCCACCGACTCAAGGCGCAACCGATCCGTCAAAAGCAGCCACCCTCGGCAGCCGGCGTAGATCCCCGAGGTGGGTGGCCCTCGATCGCGGGCGCGGGTTGGTGGCAGATTGGTTTCTGCTGGCCAGGGGCGGGGCAAGAACGCTAGGCTAGGTCCAGCGCTAACGAGGCGCGTTCAACTTGTCAATCTGGTCAATCCTATGCGTGGATCAGGCAACCACCTAACCTATCGACCGCGTCGGGCGTCCTCCGCAACCGGGAACGCCGGCGGCGGATCGTGCTGAACCCCATCCGGCCGCGTGAAAGTCTCTTGGATAGGCGGATGGGGCGTCGCCCCGGAATACTTGAAACCTCTGGCAGAGAGTTACCTGACCGGGGCGATCCACTCGTTCCTACCCCCGGTGACAGAGGCGGTGGCCACGGTCGCCCAGAGCGATCGGATCGTGGCCTGGTCGTTAGGCGCCTGGCGCGTCCTGGATTATGCCTGCCGCGGTGGCGTCCTCGCAGGACCGGTAGTCCTGCTGGCCCCGGTGGTGGCCTTTTGCGCGGAAGACCACCTCGGCGGCCGAGTGGCGAGGAGTCAGGTGCGCTGGCTGCGCCGGTGGCTGGAACGTGATCCAGAGGCTGCCTTGCGAGACTTCCGCGAGCGTGCCGGCTTGCAGCCCAACGCTAGCCTCTCCAGCGCCGACCCCAGCCCCATGCCGTACCGCTTGGCGGATCTGCGGGAGGGGCTCGATCGGTTGGCGGCACCACCCTCCCCTGCCCTCTGCGAGTTCGTGCGCGGCGGGTTGCCCGCTCGGTGGCGGGCGTTGACTGGGGACGCCGACCCGCTCCTGGATGGGGTCCAGCTCTGCCGGCTGCTTCCGGGATGCGAACTGGTCCCTGGCGCCAGCCACGAACCCATCTCGTTCTTGACCTCGCTGAAGGGTGGCCGTGATGCGATTTGACGCTTGCGCCAGGACTTACGACGACCATGCCTCCCCGCAGCATGCCTTCGCCGCGCTGGTAGCCGGGTTCATTCGGGCTGACCCAGGGGCGAGTATCCTGGAATTGGGCGCCGGCACCGGTGCCTTGACCCACCACCTGGTCCGCACGATGGGTGCGAAGGTGCAGGCTACGGACGGGTCCCGCGCGATGGTCGAACGAGGCAGCCAGAAAGTGCCCGAGGCCAAGTGGGCCGTCCTGGAGGCGTTTGCGGCCAGGCTCCCTGCCAGCGATCTCCAGGCTTCGTCGGGACTCCTCCAGTGGGCTGTGGATCCGGTCAGCGTCCTGCGCCTTTGGGGGACCGCCCTTACCCCCGCCGGCCGGATGGTCCATGCTTTCCCGTGTCTTCCCTGCCTCGAGGAATGGCGATCGCTTGTCCCTGAGGGGCCGGTCCATTGGCGCGACGAGGCCGCCTGGCGTCAGGTATTTGCGAGCGCGGGGCTCAGCGTTAAACGCGCGCAGGTGTGGACCCTGCGCCCCCGCTTCCCTTCGGCCCTGAACCTGGTCCGCGCGATGCACCTGAGCGGCGTCACCGGCCAGGTGCGCCTCGGCCCGGGCCGGCTTCGCCAGGCCATCCGCTCTTACGATCAACGCTTCCGCCAGGCGCAAGGCGTGTACGCCACCTGGGTTTGGATGGCCGTCGAGGCCACCGTCTGACCGAACCACCGCAACAGAAAGGGCCTGAGCGGCCGCTTCCGGTCACTCAGGCCCGACGAAAGGCGAGGCTTTCGCCTCGGCTCAGGTCATCCCATTAAGCGCCCATGCCGTCTTCGAAGGAGCCGGCGGCGATGGGGAAACAGAGGTTGTCGCGAACGTATTGGATGCCGTTGGCGGAGGTGGCATCGAGGTCGCGATAAGCGCTTTCGGCTTCCACCACCAGCGGCGCCGACTTGGTGCCCATCACCTGGCAATAACGTTGCGGGTAGCCGCTATGGATGAGCAGTTCCGCATAGCGAACCATGTTCAGGTCGCCCGACGGGATGTCGACGAACTGCATGGCGCGTTTTTGCCAGCTCGGCTCCATCATGCGCAGCGGAATTCCACAACGGATGGTGAAATTCTTGACATGGCAGGCGTAGATGCGCGGGGCCACCTTGAGGAACCGGGTTTCCCAGCACTCGCCTTCCCAGCAGTGGGACGGGTCGGCATTGACGCCCAGGCATTTGTCACCACCGCAGATCTCCACGAGCATGTTGAAGTCATCCGCGCACATGGCCGCGGTGCCCGGGTGAATCTCGTGGGCAAGAATGATGCCCAGCTTATTGGCGTGCGCCCGGATCTTGGCGGTCTTGTTCACAAACCGCTCCTGGCCTTCTTTGATCAGGTCAAAATCGCCGCCCTTCCAAAACCCCCAAGGATACCCGGTGGCAAGTTCCCAGCCGAAGGCCACACCCCAGAACATGGGCACGATTTTCACGCCCAACTCAGCGCACAGATCCAGCAACTTCAGCGTGTAGTCCTCGGCCCAGGTCTCAATCTCCGCCACCGATTTCTTCGCGACGTCGGCGGGGATAAAGGGACGGATGGTGGGACTGCCGGTCCAGGCGGTGGTCTGCACCCAAATCGGGCAGTGCGCCGAGACGCCGTCCAAACTCAGCTTGGCCTTGGAAAAGGCGCTCTTGATTTCTTTGGCGCTCTTGAAGCCCTTGTCGCTTTGGAGCATGAAGTTGGAGGGCTGAGCTCCGGCAGCACCGGATTTCGCGGCGTAATCCAAAAACTGGGCCAGGGACTTCGCGCCGTGCTGGGCACCTTCGATACTGGGGTGGAAACAATTGTTCGGCATAGAATCTTGGTTAGGAATTGAAAGTATGTTTATTCACGAACTGCCTGACAAATATCGGCATCACGCCGGGAGCGCAAGCGGATTTTTCCGGGGAATTCCGTTTTGTTTGCCTCGCGGGCTCTCCGGAAAGAGCTTGAGCCGTAACCAGCGAGTTTTCCCGTGGCTCAGGGTTGCTCGGCCGGCGCCGGGAGGTTGGTATGCGTCGCACTCGCGGACCAGCGGAGCAGGACAAACTCGTTGGTATAAGGGGGGGTAGCGCCAACATGCCAGAGGCGAAAACCGTAGGGATGAAAGTCGAAGTTTAAACTGGTGGTCTCCGACTGCACGATCTCCATGCCGAAATAGTCGGTTCGACGCGTTCGGTGGGAATGGCCGGCCAAATAAGCCTGGACACCGCACCGGTGGCAGAGTTCCAACACCTCCCGTCGCTTTCGGATCGGCAGATTGTCGTGACCGTCTGGTTCGTCCGGCGTCATGGAAAACACCGGGATATGGCCGATGACGAAGAGCCGCCGTCCTTGGGCCGCCGCCGTCTCGAGCGTGGCGCGAAACCAGGCATCATGCCGGTCTGACTCACCCGGCACCTCGACCTTCCAAAGCTGCGTGTTGACGAACACAAACACCGAGTCGCCCTGTTCGACCGAAAAATAATCGCGGCCCATCACGTCGCGGTAAAGGGCCAGGGATTGGGCCGTCGGGAGGTCTCGCACATCATGATTGCCCGGCGCGCAATAACAGGGCATTTGGAATTTGGCCTTGGCGGCCAGAAAATCTCCCAGCGATCTCCGGTTCGGCTTGTTCACCAAGTCGCCGCAGATAAATACGAAATCGGGCTTGAGCGCGTTGATCTGGGTTACCGCCTGGTCGAACCGAGAAGCATCCGCCGCGTAGTCCACCATCCCAAACTGAGGATCGCACATCTGCACGATCGTCCAGGGCTGGTTGGCCGTCGGAGACTGACCCTGCCCCACCGAAGCGCAGCCCACCACCCAAGCGAGCAGCCCGGCAACCAGCAAAACCGAGCTCGCACTTCGACCCGCGCCGCACCAGCCACGATCAACCCTTCGGCCCGCGGCCCCGTCGATGGCCAAAATGACCCGGGAAGGCGAAACTCGCCGCATCTCATGCTTGAATCCTGTCATATTCCGCCCCGAAGATACCCCGGGCGGCGCGGACTCGCACCAAGTTTTCTTTAGCATTGCAGGTCAACTACTTACAAGTGACGCCTGGTTCCAAGCTTGACTAAAACCGATTTTCGCGTATTCTACGGCGCTCTAGGAAATTCAAACACGAATTGGAATCATGAAATCGAACACTGGCACGAATTCAAGCAAGAAGAAGTCGAAGACAGCCGCGAGCGCTGGAAACATGGTGGCACCGGCCGCCGTCAAGGCTCCGACAGCGCCTTCGACGCCCGCCCCGGCTCCTGTGGCCAAGCCGAGCCTCGCGGCGCCCGCAGTGACCAAGGCGCCGGTTATCCCCGTGGCAACCCCGGTGATCGCTCCTGCCGCCGTTCCCGCCGCCGCTCCCATCAGCGTGCCGGCCGCCCCGAAACCCGCAGTGGTGACGAAGCCGGCACCAGCCCCCACGCCGGTCGTAACGCCCAAACCTCGCGCGACGCCCGAAGTGGTAGCAGTTGAATTCAGTTTCTTTGACCCAGTGGCCACGCGAGTCACGCTGGCTGGGGACTTTAACCACTGGTCACCCGAGACGGTGGCGTTGAAACGACAGGGCGACGGACTCTGGCAGGCGACGGTTTCGCTGAAGCCGGGCAAGCACCAATACAAGTTCATCGTTGACGGCGCTTGGGTGCATGATCCCAAGGCGAAGGAAAGCCGAGCCAACGAATTTGGCACGCTCAATTCCGTCATCGAAGTTCGGCTCTAAGGGGCCATCCGTTAGCGGCGGAATGGCGGTGGTGAAGGGCTTCGTCGCCCTTCCGACACAGCCCTTTCGCGAGGAGTGGACCGCGCTTCAGGGTCCCTGTCGGTAGCCGCGGTAGAACTGCATCCGCGGCGCGGAACCACCGTTGCCGGTGAGCACCTGCATCACATTGGTCTGCACGAAACTGGCCGCGGTTTGCCACTGGTTGCCCGTGAGCCCCGGGGCGCTTTGCACCACGTAACTCGTGCCCGGAACGCCGTAGAGCATGAGCACGGGGACGGAGTCGGGGCCCACCGCAGCTTGGAGCAACGGTTCCGAGGCTGCCACCACCACCTGCCCCGCCAACCCCGACGCGTTGCCCACCGGTTGCCCGTCGACGCTCGTGGCCAGAACATTCCCCACCACTAGCGGCACGAAGGCGGAGTGGGTGCCCAACGCCTGGAAACACACCTCCGCCACCGTCGCCGGCCCTTCCAACGACCGCCCGGCCAGCGACCGTAACTCAAACCGCGCCTCCGTGGGGGTGGCGAACTGGAGCACGGCGGCTCCGACCGCCACATTCGTCGAACTAATGGACCAGTTGCCCAACCGATTCGAGGGGAACCGCAACGTCACCTGCAGGTCGCTCAACGCCACGCTGCTGACCAGGTTCACGGGCACACACGCGGTTTGACCGGTGGGCACCGCCACGGAACCCACACCCACCTGCGCACACTCACCCACGATCACCTGAAAGGTCATCGAATTGCTCACCGACGGGTTCTGGATGACGGTCGCCCAGATGGTAATCGGGTTGGTGCTGCTGCCCTGCTCGCAGGCCGGCGTCCAGGTGAAGATGCCGTCTTGGGTAATATACGACCCCGGCGGATCCCTCGGGTCCAGGCTGAAAAACACCGGGGAGTTGGCCTGGTTGGTAATGGCTGCGGTGCTGCCAACCGCCACCAGCAACGCGTTAACCGGCGCGATCACTGGGAGCGGCACCACCGGCGTGGTGAAACTGACATCGCTCCCGATTGCGGTCCCGGCCGTGTTATACGCCACGGCCTGGTAGTGATAGGTCAGGTTGGGCTGGAGTCCCTGGAGGTACAAGGCCACGTCCTGCGGCACCCCCAGGCTCTGGGTCAACTGCACACTCGGCGTCTGGTGATCGTAGTTGGTGGTCGCGCCCCAACGGAAATACACCGTCGTCAAGCCGTTGTGCGGGTTGACCAGGGCGTTTAACGTGGGGGTCACATTATTGGTGGCCACGCCGGCAAGGGTGGTCACCGCCGGCGCACTGACCGCCGCGCCATAGGTGATGGTGTAGGACCCCGTGGAGTCGTAATCCAACAGATGCACCAGGCTTTGCGGCTGGGGCGGGACCATGTGGACCCGCTGCGGCGTCTGCCACACATTTGGCCCCACTAACAGGTTCACGCCATCGGAGCGCTGCACGCTCGAGAGGGTCATTGCCCCACCGCTCGGGTCGGGAAACTCCAGATACACCCACCCGGCAGGCGCCGAGACGCTCACCGTCAGGTTGGACTGCGTCCCCGACAGGACGCCATTCAGAGTGACATTGGTCAGCGGCGTAACGGGGAAAACCGGCCCGGCGCTCGAATAGAGATTGTTGGGCAGCCCATCCACATTCGTGCTGTCGTTCACCAGAAAGTCCGGTATCCCATCATCACTGGGCACCGTGATCCTCACAATATGGTTCATCGCGTGAATCTTCACGCTGTCCACTAGTGAGACGTTGGTCGCCCCCAGCGAATCCACATGCCGGAAGGTGGCATCGTATTTGATGAAGTCCCCTTCCAAGGTCGAGGTCATGAGCCACACGCCCACGGCCTCACTGTGCGGCTGGATCGCCCCCAGATCCATGGTCAGCGACGGGGAAACCGCCACATTGGTTCCCGCCTGCGAACCGATCAACTCGAAGCTGATGATCAGCCCGTTGGAGTTGCCAATGATGGTCGGTTGGGCCGAGGTGATAGTAAAGTCGTTCGCTACCCCCAAGCCGTCGTTGCGCACTAGAATTCCCAGCCCAAACGGAATGGATGGCTCCGCTTGCGGTGTGAACGGATCGTCGCTGTACACGTTGTGCTCCAGGAAGTAATCGACATTCAGGATCGGACTGGGCAGGACCGTGATGGGCACGGGGAACAGGGGAATGACCACCAACTCCCCGTTCAAGGTGTACGAGAGGTTACCACCGATGGCGAACTGCGTCGGGCCGGTCGGTGCGGCATTGGTGGTGGGTATGATGGTCCAGGCCGCCGTGCCCGAGGCCCCGCTACCGAGAGTCCCGGTGCCATCCACCGCGTTGAGGCCGGTCAACTGCGGCGGCACGATCTCAAACAAGCCAGGGGCCGGGTTGCCGGAGGCATCCACCGGGTTGATCGTCACCCGGAGGTCGCTGATGGGCGCGCCCGCGTTGTTATTGAGCTGGAGGGTGCCCTTGAAGGCGTCCCGCATGATGACAGCGTGCTGATCGATTTGTAGCGTCACATCCACAATCGCCCCCGTCACGGGTGGCACAAAACTATAACTGGGCGGCGCCACGTGAGGCGCACCCCCTCCCCCTCCGCTACCCCCTGCCCCTCCGCCCCCTCCGCCCCCTCCGCCGCCACCGGTTACGTTCACCACCGGAGTGCTGCTGATCAGGCAATCCTGGGGATTGGCGTTATACACGTAGATCGGCGTGGCATAATAATTGGTCTGCGTGAGAGTAAACACATGCCAATTGAGTTGCGCGGCGATGCTCGAGTCCGCCGCCGTGCTCGACCCCAGTGGCGTGATAATGACCGGCACGACGAAGCTGCTCTCAGCCGCCAGATCGCCAAGGTCGGTCGCCAGCGGCACGATGGACCAGTTTAGGTTCGTGCCAAAGGCCAGTTGTAATCCCTGCGCCGAGATCAGCCCGCTGTTGGTGATCACCAGGTTCACCTGGTTGGTGCCCCCAAACGCGCACAGGTTGAAGGCCCCCGGGCTGATCGTCACCACCGGCCACGGCACCTGGGTCTGGAAGGTCGTGGTCAGTGTGAACTCGTAGTTGTCCGGTATCTCCGTCGGCGTCACCACCCAGGTGTAACTCACCAGATCTGCCGCCAGGAACGCCACCACGTCGTTCGTCACGTTCGGCGCCACCAGCAACGCGGTGCTGAAACTGCCGTGGTCCGACGCCGCCACCGCGACCTTGTAATAGGCGGAGGTCAGGTTGGTGAACAACACCGCGCCCGTCGGCCCCGTCACCGCGCTCGCCACGTTGGTCCCCGTCAGCAGATCGGTCACCGTCACCGTTGCGTTGGTCACGTTGGGCGCGCCGGGGCTGACCAGGGTAAACTCATCCTGGACGGTGACCTGCAGACTGCCACTCTGCGTGGACACGCAATCGAAGGTGAAGGGCACCGGCACCTGGAAGCTGGCCCCCGCAAGGATGATTGAACCTGAATAGTCCCCCAGCGTCAGGCCGTTAGTGGGCGTCAACGCCAGCATTACCTGGTTAGTTTGGCCCGGCGCCAGCGAAGGCATCGGCTGGGCGGTCACCACCGAAAGCCACGGTGCGCCCCCGGGCACCACCACCTGCATGCTGCCGCTGGCCACACCCCCGAGATTGGCCAGACCGAACGACACCAGCGTCTGCGCTCCGCCCACCATCGTCCCGGTCAGCACCGCGGGCGTCACCACAATCTGCGGCTGCAGTTGCACCATCGTCGCGCTGACCGACAGCGTATTGGTGACCCCTTCCGTACTGGTAAACTGCAGGTCGAATTGGCTCCAGTTCGGCGTCACCCCAATGGCCTGCAGTGTGTAGCTGGCCTGCACCAATCCGTTGCCAGCCAGCGTGCCCGGCACACTGACCTGGACCTTCACGTCCGCAGGCGCGCCAATCACGCTGGCGGCAATCCCGGTGAGGGGCACGCCGGTCAGGTTGGTGAGTTGGACGGTGTTGGTCTGGATTTGGCCAACGGTCAACACCGTAGACACGCCGGCCGGACTGACACCCATGCCCAACAGTGTGAACGAACCTTCCACAGCGGGCGGACTTTGTCCCGGCAACGCCGCCGCGTACTGCACCAAACCGACTTCACTGGATAACGGCGTAAAGTTCACCACCGCGCTCCCGGAACGACCGGTCGTCACCGGCAGGCTCCGGGTGGTCCCGCCACTGTAAATCCACAGCACCGCCGCGCTATTCGTTGAGGCCGTATGCGAACCACAATTGAACGTCTGCACCGTCAGCGGCACGGTCGTTCCCGACGGATATACCGCCTGGGCCGCCTGGGCAGTGGCGCAGTAGCCTAGCACCGTCAAGGTCGCCGAAGCGCTGCTCACCCAACTCACCGCGTTGCTGACCACCACGCTGTATTGGCCCTGGTTGGTGGGTTGCACACTCGCCAGGTTCAGCACCGAACTGGTGCCCCCAGCCAACGGCGTGCTCCCCATATACCATTGATACGCGAAAGGCGCCGTCCCGCCGGCGATCACCGAAAAACTCGCGTTGGCTCCCACCCCCACCGCCAGGCTCTGCGGCACTGATACGGTCGGCGGTGTCAACACGGTGAGCACCGCCCCCGTGCTGGTCAGTATGCCGAACGGGTTTGAGATCACCACTTAGTAGGTTCCTCCTTCGAAACTCGCCAGGTTGCTTAGGCTCAGCGTCGGCGTGCGTACCCCGCTAAACCCGGGCAGATTCAACAAGTTGGCCCCGTTGAACTGCCATTGGTAGGTCAGCGGCGCCGCGCCCGTGGCTTGCACCTGAAACTGCACGTTACTCCCCAGCACCACCGACTGGCTCAACGGCTGAAGCTGCAGGCTCGGCGGAACTCCAAACGTGTAGGCGTTAGGCAGGCTCGCCGATTTCCCGTCGGGGTTCAGGATGGCAACGCTGACCGACCCGGACACGGACGGCGGCGTCACCGCCACCAAGTTGGTCGGGCTGCCAACGGTGACCCAGGGAGACGATACGGAACCAAACTTCACCCCAGCCCCAAGCTCGAAGTCCGTTCCCGTAATCGTTACCGTCTGCCCGCCGTTGGTCGATCCCGTGGCCGGCGACACTGCCAATAGGGTCGGCGGCGCGGCGGCATTCACGGTGAGCGTCCCGTTGTTGAGAGTGACCGAGTAGTTTCTGGCTCGGGCGTACGGATCGACCAGCGAGGGCACGATGGCGTAGGGACCAGGCGCGCTAGGCGGGGTGGCGGCACAGGTGTAGGCCGCCCGAATGTTGTCCACGCCTTGCAGGCCTGTGAGGGTGCCGGTGAACACCGGGTTGGCGGCGCCATAGGGACGGGAGGCCGCATTCGCGGTCACGGTCAACGGTGCGGGAGCCACCGCCAAGCTCACGGAATTGGTCGCTGGGCGGTAATTCACCAGGTCAGTCGGAGTGAAAACAGCGGTCAAGAGATAGGTCCCGGCGTCCAGAATAGCCCCCGCGGAGGGTTGGTACGCAAAAGTCCCAGGCACGTTGGCCATCGCATTCAATTGCCTGTTGTTCATGGCCGTCCCATAAGTAATGCCGACCGGGTTAGTCCAGGTGACGGCGGGAGTCTGCCGCAGGACCGTGAGCGCGGCCAACTGGCTGGCCGCCACCCCGACCGAGTTCGTCACCAGGACCGAGTAGCTGCCGCCATCGGCGAACTGGAGGTTGCTGATCGTCAGCACGTTGCTCTGGGAACCGGTGATGCGTCCGTTGTCCGTCAGGTCGGTCCCATCGAAGGCCCACTGGTAGCTGAGGGGCAAAACGCCGGTGGCGGAAACACTGAACGTGGCCGTGCTCCCGAGCAGGACCGACTGGCTGAGCGGCTGCCCGGTAATGGCCGGACCGGCAGTCAGACACTTGCCCGCCGAGCCGGCCGCATAAATGGCGGCGATCTCGTCGGGAGAAAGGGCGCGGTTGTAGATCGAGGCCTCATCAATCACGCCATCCTGCATCGTATAGGTCCCAAGGCCCTCCCCCGCGCCGAGCAGGAAGGTCGAAACCGAAGGCAAAACCGACGGGACGCCGGCCCCGCTGGAGAAAATCAACTGTCCATCCAGATAGATCAGCGCTGGACCGCCCCCGACGATCACCATGGCGGCGTGATACCATTGGCCCAGGTTGAGGGCCGGGCCCACCACAATGTCGGTATGGGTTCCAGGGTTGTAGAAGAGGCGGTGACCGCCCTCAACCATGAGGCGGTAGGAGCAGCAATATGGGGCGGATACTAACCCATTGTAAGTCGTGTCCACGTTCAGCTCAAACCACAACTCGATGGTCATGGAGTTGTTTGCCGAAAAGTCGAAGTTGCCGTTCGCGCTGATGGCGCTATTAACCAGGTGAAAACCCTGTCCCACCTCGGCGGGCGCGAAGGTGACCGAGCCGCTAGCGACGCCGTTGAATCCGCTGACCACCTCCTGGAAGGTCCCGTTGCCAGGCCACCAGGCAATGAGACCCGAAGGCGCCGCGGTGCAGTTCAACACCGCCAGCCGAGCGGGGGTGCTGGTAACCGAACCGAACGCGTTGGTGATAATCACGGCATAATTGCCCACATTGTTATCCGTCACCCCCTCGACGCTCAGGTTGGGACTGGTCGCGCCGGAAATCTGGCCGCCGTCGTGCAGATTGATTCCGTTCGCCTGCCATTGGTAGCTCAGCAGCGACATGCCGGTGGCCACCGCGCGGAAGCTGGCCGTTCCAGCATACGAGACCGTCGCGTTGGTCGGCTGCAAGGTGATGGCAGGCGCGAGCGCGACGCTGCCTGTCGCGGTCAGAAAGACACCGTTGTTGCTGTAGGTGACCGCCAACCCGGCCGGGACGTTGAGTGGGCTCAATAGGCCGCTGAGGCTGGAGCAGGAGAGCAGTTGCAAGGCGCTGCCCGGCGCCGGCACAAACCCGTTGCTCAGATTCACCGTCAGGAGTCCGGTCAGCGATGCGTTGGCGACCCCCACCAACTCCCCCGATTGGCCAGCATTGGTCCCGCCGAGCGTCACGGAGAATGTCCCCCCGCCTTGAGCAAGGCTGTTCCCACCCAATGACAGGGTCCCGCTGGTCACGCCAACGGAACCGCCGAGATTGCTGAACGGGGCCGAAATCGTGCTGGTACCGAGTCCGCCGGATTTCATCACCATTCCCTGGTTGTAAAACCACGAACCGTTATTGCAGGCGTTGATCGAAACGTCCGCCTCCAGATCCACCACACCGCCCGGCAAATTGACTAACTTGCCCTCCTGGCACCAGTTAATCTCCAAATTGCCGCTCCGCAACAGGAGCGCTCCCGCATTGCTCAGAGTCTGCCCCAACGAGTAGTTGGTCCCATTGACCCCCGCCAGCACCAAGACCGCGTTGGTTGCGATCGTCAAGGTCGCCGATCCGGCTCCCAGCGCGCCGCCCGTCCAGACCAGCAATCCGTTGAGCACCCCGTCTCCCAGCAAGGTCGCCCCGGCTAATACCAGATTGGAACTGGTCAGGCTGCCGTTCACGTTAACCGTGCCTCCGCTTAACACCGTCTGGCCCGCGCCGACAAACACGCTGCCCGAGTTGAACGAGGCGCCGTATCCGTTAATGTTGATGGTGCCGGTGTTGGCTTCGACCGCCCCGCTGTTGCTAAACGGCGCCGAGATGGTGCTTATCCCGCTGCCCCCAGACTTGACCAACATTCCCTGGTTGTAGAACCAGGAGCCGCCGTTGCAGGCGTTGATGGAAACGTCCCCTTGAAGGTCCACCACGCCCCCGGGCAGATTGATCAACGTGCCCCACTGGCACCAGTTGATGTTCAAATTGCCACTCTGCAAGAGAATCGTTCCCGCGTTGGTCAGGTACTGCCCCAGGGAATAATTGTTACCACTGACGCCTGCCAGAATCAGGGTCGAGTTGGCAGCGATCGTCAGCGCTGTGAGTTCGGTGCCCAGCGTGCCACTGGTCCAGGTGAGGAGTCCGTTGAGCACACCATTCCCCTCGAGCGTGGCTCCCGCCAAGACCAAGTTCGAACTGATCAGACTGCCGTTGAAGGTCACCGTCCCACCACCGAGTACGGTTTGGCCGGCGCCGATGAAGGAGCTGCCGGCGTTGAATACGTCACCGTCCCAGTTGAGGTTGATCGTGCCGGTGTTAACCTCGACGACCCCGCTGTTGCTGAAGGGCACCGCGAGAGTGCTGGTGCCCGTCCCGCCAGACTTGATCAGCCTTCCCTGGTTGTAAAACCAGGAACTGCTGTTGCAGGCGTGAATCGAAACGTCCGCCTGCAGGTCCACCACGCCCCCAGGCAAATTCACCAAGGTCCCGTACTGGCACCAACTGATGTACAAATTGCCGCTCTGCAACAAGATCGTGCCCGCATTGGTCAGATACTGCCCAAGGGAATAGTCGGTGCCATTGGCGCCCGCCAGCACCAACACACCGTTGGTCGCCAAAGTCATGGCCGTGTTTCCGGCACCGAGTGTGCCACTGGTCCAGGTGAGCAAACCGCTCAGCACACCGTTTCCCTGCAAGTCGGCCCCGGCTAGCACCAGGTTCGAACTCGTCAGGCTGCCATTGAAACCAATCGTCCCCCCGCTGAGCAGCGTCTGGCCGGTGCCCAGGAACACGCTGCCGTCGTTCAACGTCGCGCTGGTCAGGCTAATGGCTCCCACGTTGGCTTCCACCGTCCCGCTGTTGCTAAACGGCGGCGCGATGAGGCTCGTAGTGCTGCCGCCGGACTTCACCAGCGTTCCCTGGTTGATGAATCCCGGCCCCCCACAACTGTTGTTAATGGAGACATCGGCCATCAGGTTGACCAACCCGCCGGGCAGGTTGACGAAGAGGGCATTGTTGCCCCCACACCAGCTAATGGCCAGGTTGCCGCCCTGCAGATAAACCGCCCCCGCATTGGTCAGCGGCTGCCCCAAGGTGTAGGGGTTG
>Ga0316225_1002075_pt1 | contig 17290 bp, 16 predicted proteins | sample TBH18015metaG_FD_206010 | JGI IMG/M metagenome (GOLD analysis project Ga0316225, IMG submission 206010) | Freshwater microbial communities from Trout Bog Lake, Wisconsin, USA - TBH18015 | ecosystem: Environmental > Aquatic > Freshwater > Lake > Hypolimnion/Profundal zone | place: USA: Wisconsin... | reverse complement strand
ATCAGCATCATCCTGTCATTACGGCACATCGTGCCAAGAATAAAAAAGTGATCTACTTTGATGGCGCTTATATTATTGCGTCCAAAGGCGCACGCGTCATGTATCGCTTCCCTGTCAGCGAAATTCCGCTTACTCAAAATGGTGTTCTAGGCTTCCAGATTGAAAACGCCATGGCTGCTATTGGCGCCGCTTGGGCATTGGGCCTAGATGCAGAAAAGATTGCTCGCGGCCTACATAGCTTTGAGAGTACCGCTAACGCAGTACCCGGTCGCTTTAATCAGTTCAAACATAAAGGCGCAACCGTCATCGCTGACTATGGTCACAATCCCGATGCCATGCGTGCCTTAACCAGTGCAGTGGCTGCGATGAAACCCAAGAAAAGTCACGTCGTTGTGAGTGGTGCTGGCGATCGTCGCGATGAAGATATTCGTGATCTCACGCGCATTTTAGGAAATGCATTTGATAATGTCATCCTCTATCAAGATGCTTGCCAACGCGGTCGTGAAGATGGTGAGGTATTAAGACTTTTACAAGAAGGTTTGGTGGGCGCCACTAAAGCCAAGCAGATAAAAGAGATTCATGGGGAATTCTTGGCAATTGATACCGCTTTAGATGAAGTCTCCGAAGGCGATGTTTGCCTGATCTTAATTGACCAAGTAGAAGAATCCCTTGCTTACCTCAAAGAGAAAGTTCAACCTTAGGGTCGCATGCTTTTTGAGAACTTTATTAGCAAAAAACCCAATCGCTTGATTGGGTTTTTCTTTTCTAGGCGCCCTATTGGGCAATTACCAGTCTGGTTATGAGTGGTAATGTTGTAAAAGATCAATTTCCTCTTTAGACCCTAACATCACTGAGACGCGCTCATGTAAATCAGTAGGCTGTAAATCCATAATGATCTCTTTACCATTGGTTGATGCGCCACCAGCCTGCTCTACCAAGAAGCTCATGGGGTTTGCTTCATACATCAAACGCAACTTACCGGGCTTATTAGGTTCACGTTGATCCCAAGGGTACATAAAGACACCGCCACGGGAAAGTACGCGATGGACATCAGCAACCATAGAGGCAATCCAGCGCATATTGAAGTCTTTTTCACGTGCACCGCCAACACCAGCCAAGCATTCATCTACATAACGGCGCACTGGATCAGCCCAGTGACGCATATTAGACATATTGATTGCAAATTCTTTAGTGGAGTGCGAGATCGTGACGGAGTCTTTGATTAATAAGAACTCGCCTGTTACCTTGTTCAGGGTAAACATGACGACGCCGTCGCCCAAAGTCAGTGCCATCGTGGTTTGTGGACCATAGACCACATAACCGGCTGCCACTTGATGACGGCCTGATAATAGAAAGTCAGATGTCTGCAGGGGTGCTTGTGGATCTTGTTTTTTCAATATTGAGAAAATAGTTCCAATGGAGACATTCACATCGATATTAGAAGATCCATCTAGTGGATCAAACAATAGAAGATAGTCGCCAGTGCCCTGCACAGGGACTGGCAATTCCATTTCTTCAGATGCCAAACCTGCAAGTGACTTGCAGCCTTTAACACCCTCAATTAATAAATCATTGGCAATGATGTCAAGCTTTTGCTGAACTTCACCTTGCACATTCCCAGTGCCAGCGGAGCCCAGTAAACCTATCAATGCGCCCTGCGCCACTTCATGACTGAGAGTTGAGCAGGTGCTAACTACGGCGGTAAGTAGATCCTGAAGACCAGCAGGCACTTCCGCCCCTTTTGGTTTGGTAGAAGCTAGATATTGCTTGAAATTAATATGAGAACTAAACAAAAGGATTTCTCCAAGGCGCTATTAAGAATAGGGTCTATTTTGCCCTGTAATTGAGGTTTAACCACAAATGAAGCTTCCCAAGCCATAACAATCCAGTTTTTCAGCTAGCCAAGTTATTCATTCTCTTATACGATGTTTATATTGATGCTTAATTGCATCAATTTTGATGAGGATGGATAAATGAGAACCACCGTAACAATTGATGATGACCTATATCAAACCGGACTAGATCTTGCGGATCCCGGAATGGATAAAGCAGACCTTTTTCGCGAAGCGATGACTGTTTTTGTACGCGTTCAGAGCGCTAAACGACTTGCTGCATTAGGCGGAAAAGCACCTCAAATGAAAGCTATCCCTCGTCGAAAAAATAATGGTGGGCAGTAAATATGCCAATGATTTTGCCTGATACTTCGGTGTGGGTATCCCACTTCAGGAAATCAAATGCATCATTTGCATCTTTGTTGGCAAATGATCAAATCTTATGCCATCCTTTGATTCTGATTGAACTAGCATGCGGATCTCTGCCATCGCCACGCTCAAGAACTCTGAATTATTTAAAGATGCTTCGACAGGCAACAGTAGCAACCACAGAAGAAACAATGAATTTTATTGAAACACATAAACTCTACGATTCTGGCTGTGGCGCTATTGATATTTCACTACTGGCTTCTACGCTTCTCTCAGAAAATGCGCTCATTTGGACTCTTGATAAACAACTAGATTTGCTGGCTGTCCAACTTGGCGTTTCTTATAACCAACAACTTCATTGAAGATAGACGGCAAATCAGTTTCCTAAGGCTTTTCCAATAACCTCTCTCACATCTGGAGAGAGGGTCTGGCATGCTGAAACCCGCTCCAGAGCCGCTTTCATGCGGTCTTGATAGGGTTGGGCAAATAAACGCCAGCGATCTAGCGCCCTTGCGAGACGAGCCGCTACTTGAGGATTGATGGCATCCAAGGCTAATACGCTGTCCGCCCAAAATGCATAGCCACTACCATCAGGCTGATGAAAGCTTGCCGGGTTGTTCGCACAAAAAGCATGAATCACGCTACGAGCACGATTTGGGTTGTTGAGTTTAAATGCCGGATGTTCACGCAGACGCTTGACATCAGCGAGCGTTAACTCAAGACCATCTACTGGCGGACGGCTCGATTGCAAAGCAAACCACTTATCAATCACTAATGCATCATTTGCAAAACGGCTATAAAAATCAGTCAAACAATCGCTTGCGGCTTTAGCACCATGAATCACTAGCGCAGCAAGTGCCGCATAACGATCGGTCATATTGTCAGCAATCTGATATTGATTAACCGCCATCGGTGCCCAAATCTTTGGATCCGCTTCTAACAACATGCTCAGCGCAAGATTTTTAAGTGCGCGCTTGCCAGAGTCAAGCGCATCGGACTTAAATGGCCCTGGTGTTTGGTTCTGTTGATACAAAGCGGCCCACTCCAATTGCAACTGCTTGGCAATTTCTCTACGAAATGCGCGGCGAGCAGCAAAGATTTTCTGCGGATCTACGCTAGCACACTGCTCATATAGATAAGACTCAGCAGGTAGTGTTAAAGCCAGCTCTTTAAACGCAGGATCTAGCTTGGGGTCTAACAAAAGAGTGCGATAAGCAGCAATCAGGCCAGCATCTGGCAAGCGATTATTCAAAATCATTTGCATTGCTAGCTTCTGACCAGCCTCCCAACGATTAAAGGGATCGTCATCACTAGAGAACAAGGTTAAAAGATCTGCTTCACTTTGTTCAAAATCTATGTTGATCGGCGCAGAAAAGTCACGATTAATGGATAGAACGGGACGCTCGTTGACACTGTCAAATGTCCATGACTGTGTGGGCTCAGTTAATTCTAGTAATTGCTCTGCCTGATCATTAGCAGCAGTAATTAAACGCATTTTGAGCGGAATATGAAATGGCTTTTTCACAGGCTGCCCAGGAGTAGCCCCGCAGCTTTGAGTCAGAGTGAGGTGATATTGCTTCTTGGCAGCATCGTAATGCTCTTCTACTTTGACTCTTGGCGTGCCTGCTTGGCTGTACCAGTTCTTAAACTGAGTGAGATCTTTGCCATTGGCATCCGCCATGGCCATTAAGAAATCATCGCAAGTAACCGCCTGTCCATCATGGCGCTTAAAGTAAAGATCCATGCCCTTGCGAAAACCCTCTCTACCTAGCAAGGTTTGGTACATCCGCACAACTTCAGAACCCTTTTCATATACGGTGACGGTATAGAAGTTATTAATTTCTTGATATTCGTCCGGACGAATAGGATGCGCCATCGGACCCGCATCTTCTGGAAACTGTAACTGGCGTAACAATCTCACGTCTTCGATGCGCTTCACTGCCCTTCCCGACTCACTACCCATCTGGTCCGCTGAGAACTCTTGATCTCTAAATACTGTCAAACCCTCTTTAAGGGAAAGTTGAAACCAGTCTTGGCAGGTCACACGATTACCAGTCCAGTTATGGAAGTATTCATGCGCAACAACACTCTCGATATTGGCAAAGTCAGCATCAGTTGCCGTTTCGGGTTGGGCTAGAACAAACTTGGTATTGAAAATATTCAAGCCCTTATTCTCCATTGCGCCCATATTAAAGTCGCTTACCGCCACAATCATGAATCGCTCTAAATCTAACTCCAAACCAAAGCGCTTCTCATCCCAGTGAATTGAGGCAATTAAGGAATCCATTGCATGACGGGTCTTTTTAAGATCATGCGGCTCCACCCAAATCTGTAATAACTTCTTGGCACCACTGCTGGTGGTGATCGTCTCTTCAATACATTCGAGCTTGCCAGCTACCAGTGCAAATAAATATGAAGGCTTCGGAAATGGGTCTTCCCAAGTGGCGCTGTGCCAGCCATTGGGCAACTTTTCCTCTTTTAATAGATTGCCATTCGATAGCAACACAGGGCATTCAGCTTCACGTGCTTGCAAAGTGACGCGATAGCGCGCCATCACATCTGGACGATCCAAGAAATAAGTAATCTTGCGAAAACCTTCTGCCTCACATTGAGTAAAGAAATTTCCGTTTGAAACATACAAACCCATCAAGGTAGTATTTTTCTCAGGCACGCAAATGGAGATGATCTCAAGCGTGAACTTATCTTTGCCATCGTTTGGTAAAGAATGAATTGATAAGGTTTCTGGGGTCAGCTCAAAATGGCGATGGGCCTCACCATTAATGCGCAAACTAACAAACTCAAGTTCTTGACCAACCAATACCAAGGGTGAGCCTGACTCAAAACTTTTGCCGGGCAATACCTCAATTCGGCTTTTGACAATCGTGCGAGCCGGATCTAAAGCAATATCCAACTCAACTTGGTCAAAGGTGTAAACGGGGGGATGGTATTCGAGCCGACGAAAGCTCTGTGGTAGATCAGTTTTCATGCCCTTATTTTAAGTCTTGGGCTGGACTTGCGCTATTTGCCTGGCTCAATGCCACAAAAGGGTTGCCACCCCAATGGCGATAAAGGTAACTGCTGCTACAGCATGAACCCATTTAATAGGCATGCGCTGAGTAAATTTCTGCCCTATCCAAACCGCTGGAGCGTTCGCCAACATCATCCCCAATGTGGTGCCAACAGTGACAGATAGAACATCATCATATCTAGCGCCCAAAGCAATGGTGGCAATCTGCGTCTTATCACCCATCTCAGCCAAAAAGAACAAGACAACCGTCAGAATGAATACCTGAAATGCGCGATCAGCCACTTTTGATTCTGCTGCATCATCAATGTGATCGGGAACCAATAGCCATAAACCAATCCCCAAAAAGCTTGCTCCTAATATCCAACGCATCATCTCTGGAGAAACTAAGGCACTTATCCAATGCCCCAAAAATGCTGCGCACGCATGGTTGGCAATGGTTGCGATGAAGATGCCGGCAATGATAGCTAAGGCTTGCTTGGGATAACGTGCAGCCAACATTAAAGACAATAATTGGGTTTTGTCACCCATCTCTGCTAGCGCAACGACACCAGCAGAGAGAGTTAAAGCAGAAAAATCCATGGAATTTGTGATTTCATTAAGTAGAGTCAGTCCAGTTTATATCCTCAGGTAACTGACCCCACTAATCCATGGATATGAGGGCTAGGCCACAAAAAGCTCCTCAGCTAGAGCAAAATCTAAACCCTGCGCCTGTGCAACAGGCTTGGAAGTCAGAACTCCCTTATGGACACTTAGGCCATTACGCAAGTGATGATCGATGGATAGAGCCTTCACCACCCCACGATTAGCTAAAGCCTCCACAAAGGGATAAGTAGCATTGGTTAAAGCAAAGGTAGAGGTTCTCGCTACGGCACCTGGCATATTGGCAACGCAGTAATGCAATACCCCATCGACCAAGAAAGTAGGATCAGCATGCGTAGTGGGTTTTGAAGTTTCAAAACAGCCTCCTTGGTCAATCGCGACATCCACAATGACTGCGCCAGCTTTCATCTTCTTGACCATTTCATGGGTCACTAATTTTGGCGCAGCTCCACCCGGTAATAGGACGGCACCAATCACTACATCCGCTTCACACACTTCTTGCTCAATCAACAAGCTATCAGAATAAAAAGTGCGTACGCGATTGCCATAGAACATATCAATCTGACGCAAGCGATCAATATCACGATCAAAGATGCAAACATCCGCGCCCATGCCTACCGCCATCTGCAAAGCATTACGACCAACAACCCCGCCGCCCAAAATAACGATCTTGGCAGGCGAGACGCCAGGGACCCCAGCCATCAGGACACCTAAACCACCGTGTGTTTTCTCCAAGTGTGAGGCTGCTGCTTGAATCGACATCCGCCCAGCCACCTCACTCATTGGCGCAAGCAATGGCAAGGCCCCATTCATCGCAGTAACCGTCTCATAGGCAATACAAGTGGCGCCTGAAGCAATTAAGGCCTTGGTCTGCGCTGGATCTGGGGCAAGATGCAAATAGGTAAACAGAATTTGATCCTCGCGCAACATGGCACATTCTTGTGGCTGAGGCTCCTTCACCTTCACAATCATCTCTGCCTTCTGAAAGACCTCTGCTGCACTATTAATCAAAGTAGCTCCAGCAATCCGATAGGACTCATCACTCAGACCGATTTGTTCTCCAGCACCTCTTTGCACTAACACTGAATGCCCTTGCCTACATAAGCCACTGACATTGCCTGGGGTTAAGCCCACTCGAAACTCATTATTTTTTACTTCCTGCGGAACACCAATAATCATTTCTATCTCCTATGATTTAAATTCATGGTTAGTTTTCGTTTTGCGATGTAGACCGACGATATAAAACATCGCGAGATACACGCCCAGTAAACACGGACCCAAGATCAATGCAATCCGTGCATCCTCATGAAAGCCCATTAGCACGACTACCAAGAAAATAAATGCCAGAGCAAACCACGAGGAATAGGGCCACCAAGGTGCGCGGTAGCCTAACTCAGCCACTTGCGCCTTGGTTAAAGATCGACGGAATTTCATTTGGGTAAACAAGATGGCAATCCACACCATCAAGCCCACAAAGGTGACGGCAGCCATGATGTACTGAAAGGCTTTATCAGGAACAAAGTAGTTGAGCACCACGCCTGACATACATACAGCCACTGTTGCCATTACCGCACGATGAGGAACGCCGTATTTGGACAACCTAGCAAATGGCGCAGGGGCATAGCCATTATTCGATAAGGCGTACAACAGTCGACCACCACTGAAGATGCCGGCGTTACAAGATGACAATGCTGCCGTAATCACCACAAAATTGATGAGCCCCGCCGCTTCACGTAAGCCAATACGTTCAAACATCACTACAAATGGACTACCCTGCTGCCCGACTTGATTCCAAGGAAAGATCGCCAAAATGACTAAGATCGCACCCATGTAAAAAATCAAAATGCGCCAGGCTAACGAGTCAATTGCCATTGGGATGGTTTTCTTGGGATTCTCAGCTTCACCTGCAGATAAGCCAATCATCTCGATGCCAACGTAAGCAAATAAAACCATTTGCAATGAAAGCAACATCCCAGTAATGCCATTAGGAAAAAAGCCGCCGTGTTGCCAAAGATTGCTCAATCCAATGGGCTGCCAGTCATTCGTAAAGCCAAACAAAATAACTGCGCCACCCAAGGCAATCATTGCCACAATGGCTACTACCTTAATGAGAGCAAACCAAAACTCAAACTCACCAAATACTTTGACAGCAATGAGATTGATCATGCCCATCATGGCAATTGAAGAGAGTGCCCAAATCCATTGAGGGGTTTCCGGAAACCAAATCCCCATATAGATACCAACTGCAGTGACCTCCGCTATACCCACCACAATCCAATAGGTCCAATAGCCCCAACCCACCATATATCCCGCAAGTGGGCCAACATAGGTATTGGCGTAGGCAGCAAAGGAGCCTGCTACAGGCTCATGGACTGCCATCTCACCAAGCGTACGCAGAACAATGAATGCGACGATGCCGGCAAGCAAATAACCCAAGAGAATGGAAGGTCCAGCAATTTGAATTGCACTCGCTGATCCAAGAAATAATCCAACGCCAATCGTTGAACCTAAGGCCATTAAACGAATGTGCCTTACTTTGAGATGGCGCTTTAAGCCAGTTTGTTCAGTCTGCAAGTGAGACCTCCTTTCGATTTGTCGTTGGCGATTTACCAACGAAGCAAAGTCTAGGGAGGACTTCTCATCTGTACTAGGGGATGAAAATAACTAAAGTGGCTAAATGATTAAAATTAGAGACTCTGAATATTGAAATTGCTTTTAAAGCATGGTGAGCGGCAGTCTCACACCGCGCATGACTGCAACAGAATCAGTAATTTCCTACAGGGAATCCCCTTAAGGATTTACAGTAGATTTAGGATCGTGACCGATTAAATTCAGAATTTCAGCTGCTGCCGCCAAGCCACAAGCCGCCGTAACCATGACAGTTGAGCCATATCCAGAGCACGCTAGACCGCCAGTCGATGCCCCAGCGCGAGGCTCATGAGAGTAAATCGCTCTGATACCGATTTTGTGTTTGAGGTTTCTGGAAAAACCATGATCTTGCCTAAGTCCTTGTCGCACCTTTGCTAATAAAGCATCTTGCTCAGTGCGCGATAAATCATCGCAACGCACAGAAGTAGGGTTGGTCTTGCCACCTGCTGCTCCACACATTACCAAGGAGCGATCGCCATTTCTAGCCCAAACTGATAGTGCAATTTTGGTCTGTACTGAATCAGTAGCATCTAAAACATAAGCATCGCTAGGAATAATACGATCAAGATTTTCGGGTTCTAAAAATTCATCACAAGCAGTCAATTGAATTTCTGGATTGATCTGCAAAATACGTTGAGTCATTGCCTCAACTTTCGCTTTGCCATACTGCCCTTCAAAGGCATGTAACTGACGATTGGTATTACTCTCAGAAATGTGATCAAAATCCACCAGCACTAAATGACCGATGCCAGTTCGCGCCAATGCTTCAGCCGCCCAAGACCCAACACCGCCCAGACCAGCTACGACAACCGTCGCTTTCTGAAAGCGAGCACGCAGATCGGTACCGTAGAGTCTAGAAACCCCTCCAAAGCGACGATCCTCAATACTGCCCTCTTGCTTGTCTTCTGCCATAGCTTCTCTTTATACTGAATAAATGGACTCCATTGCTCAACTTCGTAAAAACTATACCTTTGGTCAGCTTTCCGAAACCGAAGTTCCGCACAATCCTTTCCCGCTATTTCAACTCTGGTTTGACCAGGCAGTAAAGGCAGAGTGTCCAGAACCCAATTCCATGACTTTGGCTACCGCAGATACAGCCGGAAATCCATCAGCTCGTATTGTCTTACTAAAAGGCGCCGACGAAAATGGCTTTACCTTTTTTACGAACTACGAAAGCCAAAAGGGCAAGGATCTAGCGGCTCGCCCTCAGGCAGCCCTCCTTTTTCACTGGCACGAATTAGAGCGTCAGGTCCGTATTCAAGGGAAGGTAGAGCGCGTTAGCGCAGAAGAGAGCGACCAATACTTCCACTCCCGCCCTCCCGCGTCCCGCATCGGCGCTTGGGCATCCCCACAAAGCGCAGCTATTCCCAATCGAGAATTTCTAGAAGAGGCCGAAAAACGCTTCAAAGCAGAATTTGGTGATACCCCACCGCGCCCGCAGCACTGGGGTGGTTATCGCTTACGCCCAACTGAGATTGAGTTTTGGCAGGGTCGTCCATCGCGCTTACATGACCGCATTCATTACAGGCTCAATGGAGATGCTTGGGTAGTGAATCGACTTGCGCCTTAATAACGCCAATAGATTTTTAGACGTACTGCGGCGCAATCAGTGATTTAAATTTAGCTCTAAATTTAGCCAACTTTGGAGCGACCACAGCAGCACAATACCCTTGATGGGGATGCTGCTGAAAATAGTTCTGGTGATAATCCTCTGCCGGATAAATCGTTGGGGCTGGATCAATTTGCGTCACTACTGGATCAGCGTAGATCTTAGAATCCTCTAGCTCTTGGACAACCTCGCGTGCGATCCTGGCCTGCTCATCACTATGCGTAAAGATGACTGAACGATATTGCGTTCCATGATCGTTGCCTTGGTAGTTCAATGTTGTGGGGTTGTGGATCACAAAGAAAATTTCCAATAAATCCCTAAATGAGATCTGCTGGGGATCAAATTCAATATCCACAATTTCAGCATGACCAGTAGCGCCCGTGCAGACAGATTCATAAGAGGGGTTCGGCCTGGCACCCCCGGCGTAACCAGAGACGACGCTCTTAACGCCAGAAATTTGCTGGTACACAGCCTCAAGACACCAAAAGCATCCTCCTCCGAGGGTGGCTCTCTCTAATTGGGGTGAAGTTTTATCGGTAATTTCGCTCATGGCTTTATCCTAATGCCTTATTCCTATGCTTGCCAACTATTAATCCAATATGAATCGCTTCACTATCCAACTTGATGAAATCCAGGCGGCCTACACCGCTGAACCAAACCCAACCATCGAGGTGAGACTTGAGCGAATTGGTCGAATCGAAAAAATGATTGCGGCTAATGAAGAAAAGCTTTGCAAAGCTCTTGTAGCTGACTTTGGAGTTCGAGATTCTATAGAAACTCGCTTAGTTGAGCTCAAAGGGCTATACCAAGCTTGCGCATATACCCGTAAACATCTCAAAGAGTGGATGAAGCCAGTACAAGTGGAGATCCCTTTTTACATGGGAGGATCCGAAGCTTGGATTGAAAGTCAGTCGATTGGTGTAGTTGGCATCATGAGCCCCTGGAACTACCCGGTGCGATTAGCATTGCTCCCGGCTATTGCCGCTTTTGCAGCCGGTAACCGGGTTTGGCTAAAACCATCCGAACGCAGTTCCCGCACTTCCGGATTTTTAGCAAGTCTGATTCAAGAGTATTTTCATCCTAGTGAATTTTGTGTCACTACTGGCGGCTCCGATGTTGCTGAACAATTTGCTGCGCTGCCTTTTGCTCATCTATTCTTTACAGGCTCAGAAGCAATCGGTAAAAAAGTAATGCGTGCAGCAGCTGAAAGCCTTACTCCCATTACCTTGGAATTGGGTGGCAAATCCCCAGCCATGATTGATTCGTCTGCCAAACTTAAAGATGTGGCGGCATCTATTGCCTACGGCAAGCTTCTCAATAGCGGTCAAACCTGTATTGCACCAGACTATGTCCTCATTGAGGAAAGTCTACAAGACGCATTTATTCAACAATTACAAACTGCAGCTCATCAGCAATTTAGTGATCCCAAAGAACTTACTGGGCCAATTGATGATGAACAACTGCAATACTGGCAACACCTCCTTAGCGATGCAATAGACCGCGGCGCTAAAGCAATTCCCTTGCTCAATAACCCTTCTGCAGGCGGTAGACGCTTTGAACCAGTTGCCTTAATCCAAGTGCCTCAAGATGCTCGTGTGCTTCATGAAGAAATCTTTGGGCCGATTCTGCCCATAGTGACTGTCCCAAATTCTGCTGCTGCAATTGAGTACATCAACAAGAGGCCTCATCCATTGGCGCTCTACTGGTTTGGTAAGAATAAGAAAAATTTGCAACAAGTGTTAGAAAAGACACGCTCTGGAGGTGTCACGATCAATGATGTTTTCTTGCATGCCGCCCTTGAGTCTTTGCCGTTTGGTGGAGTTGGCTCAAGTGGTATGGGTAAATATCATGGCAAAGCAGGCTTTGATACGTTCAGCTATCAAAAGTCGATTCTGGAGGTGCGCGGTCTACTAGGCACCAATTTAATGAAGGGCACAAAACCCGCTCATCCACCTTACGGTAAAAAGATAGAACGTCTATTGCGCACCCTTAAATGAAGTATTTGGGGAAAACCCTTGTAATCACAGTCTCAAACTGTCATAATGAGAGGCTTTTTTAAGCAATTTGATTCATCGCCCCCCAGCTCTATTTCAGCGTACCGTTTAGAAGTCATAAACACCGAAGTTCATAAAACGCGCTGCCGCTTGTCTGATGGTCGATGCCTTTGACCATCGCACCCTATAAAAAACCATGGGTGCAACATACGGAGACATCCCTTAAAGGGGATGTGTAATAGCATGACTTTTTCTAAAGAAACTAAACACGAGTCACAAGACTCAAAGAGCACTGGAACTGAGTTTCAGAACTTTGCCTTAGCGGCATCACTCCTTAAAAACGTTGCTGAACTGGGTTATACCCAAGCCACTTCTGTGCAAGCTCAGGTTATACCTGAAGCCTTAGCTGGTGGTGACTTATTGGTCAGCAGCCAAACCGGTAGCGGTAAAACCGCAGCCTTTTTATTGCCTTTGATTAATCAACTCATCGAAAGCAACCCGAGTAATTCACCTGTACCAGGTCGCGCACAACCTAAAGTGTTAGTGCTCTGCCCTACACGTGAATTAGCTCAGCAGGTTTCTGCCGATGCGGTGAACTTAGTTCGCGGCATGAAAGGGATTCGTATTGCCACAGTTATGGGTGGCATGCCTTACGGCAAACAAATCCAAGCATTGAAAGGTGCATTGTTAGTTGTTGCAACCCCAGGTCGTTTACTCGACTTGTGCGATAGCAAAGCAATTCGCTTAGATGATGTTAAACAGCTCGTGATTGACGAGGCTGATCGCATGCTCGACATGGGATTTGCTGATGATCTCGAAGCAATTGATAAACGTTGCGCAAGTCGTGACCAAACCTTGATGTTCTCTGCCACTTTCGCGCCGAAGATTATGTCTTTAGCAAACGAGTTGACTACAGATGCTAAGCGTATTGAACTTGCTCACGCAGGTGAAAAGCACGCCAACATTGAGCAGAAGTTGCATTGGGCTGACAGCATGTCACATAAACACAAGCTTCTTGAGCACATTTTGGCTGATGCCTCTTTGGATCAAGCAGTGGTGTTTGCAAGTACTCAAGTTGAAAGCGAAAAGATCGCTGACACATTGCGTGCCAATGGTTATGAAGCAACCGCTCTTCACGGTGCAATGCCTCAAGCTGTTCGTATGCGTCGCCTCGAATCTTTACGTAAGGGTCATACCAAGATTTTGGTAGCAACTGACGTAGCGGCTCGCGGTATTGATGTACCACGCATCAGCCACGTGATTAACTTTGGCTTACCAATGAAACCAGAGGACTACACGCACCGTATCGGTCGTACAGGTCGTGCTGGTCGCAATGGTGTAGCAATTACTTTGGTTGAGCATCGTGATCGTGCCAAGATTCGCAATATCGAGCGCTTTACACAGCAAGATATCGTTGCTTCTGTAATCGCTGGTCTTGAGCCACAAGCTAAGCCAAGCTTTGGTGGTGGCGGTGGTCGCCCTGGTGGCGGTCGCTCAGGCGGCGGTTTTGGTGGCAATCGCTCAGGCGGTGGCGGTCGTTATGGCTCTGGCGCACGCTCTGAGTCACGCTTTGGTGGTGGCGGTTCTGGTGGTGGCAATGGCGGCGGAAGTCGTTCTGGCGATTCACGTCCAGCTCGTTCTGCTGACTCACGCCCTGCTCGCTCTGCGGATTCACGTCCAGCACGCTCTGGTGACTCACGTCCAGCAGGCGGCCCACGCTTTGCTAAACCAAAGACTGGCGGCCAACGTCGTAACTTTAGCGGCAGCTAAAAATGACTCACCGCAATCGTCTCCGTTCTGCATGGAATCGAGTCGGTTCTGGTGAAGTTCATCGGGCGCCACGAGAGTGGCAACCATGGCTAAGCGACACTGGGTCTTTAACCCAAAAAATTGAGAAGGTGATTGGGCAAAAACTGCAAGTTCAGGTTTTGCGTGATTGCCCTCAAACCTTAAATAGCGACGAGAGTCGCTATTTTCATTTCAAGATTAGACGCTGTCGCGTTCGCGAAGTGATGCTTTGTGTTGATAACACCCCTCTGGTCATGGCGCATAGCGTTATCCCTACTTTGAGTTCAAGTGGTAGTAATCACTCAGTATTGCGTCTTGGTACAAAGCCATTGGGTGCGGTGCTCTTTGCTAAAACGCGCATGCACTCCAAGGCAAAGCCATCACGTGATATTGCCCGTCTAGACAAAAGTAGCGACTTATGGAAAAAATGCTTCAAAGACCATGCTGGCCTGAGCTCACCCTTATGGGCACGACGCACCCTTTATCGCTTAAAGGGTCACCCCATTCTGGTCAATGAGATTTTCTTACCTGCTTTATTGAACTACTCAACTACGAAATAGTGAGCCAAGCCAATGTGGCTTTAATTAGAGCTTCATCACCTGGCTCGGTTGTAAACACCTCCCCAAAACCAATTAGCTCAGCGGCATCAGCAATATTGTGGTGTGGACACAATGCACTTGCACTCCCAAGCGTTTGCGCAAATTGATCTTTAGCAATATCTCCCAGATATCGCACCGCCTCAGATGACGTCAATAACCAAAGTGATTTACTAAAATCCATTTCCCCAATAGCTTGCCATGCTGGATTATCGACATCCAAAGGAATACGAGTGTAGGTAGAAATAGTCTCTATGGTGGCGCCTGCTTTATTCAGGGTATCGGCCAACCAATCTCGGCCGCCCTCGCCTTTAAAAATCACAATCTTTTTATTAGACCAATCCCACTTTAGGCCCTGCAGTTCTTGCCATAAGCCCTCTGAATCCCAGTGCTCATTATTTTTTGGAATCACAATTGGCGTTGGGGTTTCTTCAAATCCAATACCGTGATTTTGCAATGCCAACTTACTACTACCACCCATCACGCCAATGGGAATGATCTTCTTGGAAAAATCTTGCCAATCTCGTTCTAGTAAACGCATGACAGATTCAATGGCATTAGGGCTAACAAAGATCGCTAGATCGGCATCCTTTAATGCGCTGGCAATATGATCAGCCAGTGCTAAATTGTCCTTAGGAACAATGGTCAACAAGGGGAGTGAGAGTATTTCAGGGAAGGTTCGCTTAGCTACACCACTCTTCTCAATCGCTTGGGTGAGCACCTCAATCAATTGCCTTGCTTGACCACTGGGCCTAGTAATGACAATAGTTTTCGTACTCATCGTTATTACTGGATTCTTATTTAACTATCTTCGGGATTAAATCAGCAGCGCCTTGCGCTAGCAGATCTTGCGCTACTAAGAGCCCTAGCGCCTCGGCATCTTCTACTGATTTGACAGAAGCATTTCCATTGGCGAGGCAGATTTCTTTGCCATCAGTACTAGCAACAAAGGAGCGAATTTGCATTTGGTTTTGTTCCCAAACTGCATAGGCTGCCAGAGGCACTTCACATGAACCGCCTAGTTGACGAGAAACCATCCGCTCTGCAGAAACGGCATACAAAGTCGGCAAGTCATTGAGTGGTGCTAGCCACTGTTTAATATTGGGGTGTTTGCTGAGCGTCTCAATGCCGAGTGCGCCCTGACCTGCTGCTGGTGTATAGGGATCGTAAGGAAGGTAGGCGCGTATGCGACTTTCTAAACCTAAGCGTTTTAAACCTGCTGCTGCCAAAATAATTGCTTGATACTCGCCACGATCTAGTTTGCCCATGCGGGTATCTAAGTTGCCACGTAAGGGTTGAATTTCTATATGGGGAAACTTTGCACGCAAAACTGACTCACGACGTAGGCTCGATGTACCAACAACGGCCCCTTTTGGGAGATCCTCTAAGCTAGCGTAATCATTAGATACAAAGGCATCACGCGCATCCTCTCTCTCCATCACGCAAGCAAGATCAAATCCCTCAGGCATCACCATAGGCACATCCTTGAGAGAGTGCACCGCTAAATCTGCACGCCCATCTTCTAGTGCAGCTTCTAATTCTTTTACAAAAAGGCCCTTGCCGCCCACTTTAGAGAGCGCTCGATCCAAAATCTGGTCTCCCCGGGTAGTCATCCCCAGAATCTGCACATCACAGCCTGGATAGAGCTTTTTGAGGCAATCTCGCACATGCTCCGCCTGCCACATGGCTAAACGGCTTTCACGGGAGGCGATCACAAGGCGCTTAGGGGCTGCTGGCGCGGGGGATGGGGATGCAGAATTCAGGGTTTGGGGCATAACATTTAAAATAATCAAAGACCTACACCAATATACTGTGTTTATGAGCTCATCCAAAAATTCCTTAGCCAACAAAGCCCAAGCTTGGTCGGCCCGTTTTACCGAACCCGTTGACGAACTTGTTCAGCGCTATACAGCCTCCATCGGCTTTGATCAACGTTTTGCTATGGTTGATATCGCCGGCTCCTTGGCGCACGCCCAGATGCTGGCAACCCAAAAAATTATCAGCGCCCAAGATTTAGCCGATATTCAAAAAGGTATGGCTCAAATTAAGAGTGAAATTGAGGCTGGTGAATTCGACTGGCAATTAGCGCTTGAAGATGTGCATCTCAATATTGAGGCTCGCCTCACAGCATTAGTTGGTGATGCTGGCAAACGTTTACATACTGGCCGTTCACGTAACGATCAAGTGGCAACCGATTTACGCCTCTGGCTACGCGGTAGCGTAGATGAGATTGCCGCTACTTTAAAAACGCTGCGTTTGGCTTTGCTAGATTTAGCAGAGAAGCATGCTGCAACCATCATGCCAGGTCACACCCATTTACAAGTAGCGCAACCCATTACTTTTGGTCATCACTTAATGGCCTATTACGAAATGTTTAGTCGTGATGCAAGTCGTCTTGCAGATTTACGTGCTCGCTTTAATCGCTTGCCTTTAGGCGCTGCTGCATTGGCAGGCACTACCTACCCAATCGATCGTGAACAAGTAGCTAAAACGCTGGGTTTTGATGGTATCTGCAATAACTCATTAGACGCCGTATCTGATCGCGACTTTGCTATTGAGTTCTGCGCCTTCGCATCGATCCTAATGATGCATATCTCCCGCCTCTCTGAAGAGCTGGTGCTGTGGCTGAGCCCACGCTTTGGCTTTATTGATTTACCAGATCGCTTTTGTACTGGCAGCTCCATCATGCCGCAGAAAAAGAATCCCGACGTCCCAGAATTGGCACGTGGCAAGACCGGCCGTGTCTATGGTGACTTGATCTCTTTACTAACGTTGATGAAGAGTCAGCCGCTTGCATACAACAAAGATAATCAAGAAGATAAAGA
>Ga0316225_1002073_pt1 | contig 17302 bp, 27 predicted proteins | sample TBH18015metaG_FD_206010 | JGI IMG/M metagenome (GOLD analysis project Ga0316225, IMG submission 206010) | Freshwater microbial communities from Trout Bog Lake, Wisconsin, USA - TBH18015 | ecosystem: Environmental > Aquatic > Freshwater > Lake > Hypolimnion/Profundal zone | place: USA: Wisconsin... | reverse complement strand
GCCAGGCTGTGATTTTGGCAGACCATTCTTGACTGGGTGTTAACATCATAAAGCCTCCTCATTGTTGAGGAGGTCAGTTTAGCGATATCGGGAGGGGCCGGCAAGATGGGCTCTGGTTGACGGTTACATTGAGCCAATGACAGTTCCCGCCTTTTCGAGAGCTGCCCGGATCTCTCCGTAGGCAAGGGCGGCCTCCTCTCCAAAGGGAACGATCTCCAAGGGGGTAATGAATTCTTCGAGAGCATTGGCATTTTTCGCTCGATATTCGCTCTTGGCAACGCCAAAACGCAGCTCCGAGAGGGTGATCGAGGATATGCCAATATCGCCAACCTGATAGGCCCTGAAACGCTCAAGAACGGTGACTGGCTTCCGCTTAATGATATAGATGCAGATGTTGGTGTCGAGCAGCAGTTTCATCAAAACTGCTCCCTTTTGTCCATTTCGGGCTGGACGCGCTCGGACATAAAGTCGCTGGAGAATTTTTTGAGGCTGCCAAAAAGGGATTCCCAGGAGTCCGTGCGGGGGATCAAGGTCACGGCATTGCCGCTTTTCTTGATAAAAACCTCCGTGTCATCAAATCGGAACTCTTTGGGAAGCCTAACGGCCTGGCTCTGACCATTTTGAAATATCTTCGCAGTTTTCACGATCACCATCCTCTCCAAAGAATATATATCAAAAGTATATATTGTGGAGTGACTGTTGGCAAGGGGGATAATTCCGGAGTAACTTTCTCTCCCGAAATAATCATAAACGCACCTGCGAATTAATCTTGCAGGTGCGTGTCCGTGCTTGCCAAGGCGAACAAAAAAGAATCCATTAGGTCTATTCGCGGCAACGCTAGGCGCAGCGGCTTGTCCGGCCTTGTTTTTCCCCTTGATTTTGCATCTAGCGCCACCCAGGTAAGGTCCATGGCAATTACGTATACCGAATTGAATTTTGGGACGTAATCTCGCTGCGATGGTTCAACATGTATAAGGTACTGCCAGCAGCGATTAGGACCTTGTCCTGCAAAATCTTCTGTGGAGGGATGAATCGGAGTGGTTTTTGCCATGGCACGGAAAGTGAGTTCAGAGTTAGTTCCGGTACTTCACTCGCCTGTATCCATGCCGGTATGACAAGGCTGAAAAGGAATCCGACTGTTAGAAATGACTTGAGTCCTTGCCCCTCAAAGAATCGTAACCAACCCAGGCTCAGGATCAGACTTAGTTTGCTTTCTTGGGACGTCTCCTCGTCTCCCTCGTCCCCCTCGTCTCCCACGGAAGAGCAATATTGCATCGGTGTTTTTAGGGGTTAATATAGCAATCCTCGTCCTTCCCTTCATATGTAGCACTTACAATTTTGCGAGATTGAGAATCTACTTCCAAAATATACCTGCATGTTCCTCTGTATTTGTATGTATTTTCAGTATTGCCATTTTTCAGTAACTTTGAATCTATTAAATTTTCACTGTGCGGCAACTGATACGGTGGGATTTCATCTATGTTTTTTCCTACCGTCGCATTGAGATGATCTACGAAGTTCTGGTGAGGCGAAACAGCGAAGAATGCACATCCTCCAACCATTAATGTACCGAGTAATATAAAGAATTTTATGCTTTTGGCTAGGCTGGAAAGCCGATTTTTAATCATCGTTTTTATTCCTTTCGCCCAACGCTGTAATTGGCCGGTTACAGTCGGTTTATATACTTTTGGAGGTTCCCCTTTACTCCTGAGTTTCCTCCACTTCGAACTTTCCAACCCGAAGCTGCTTGACCCTCAGTTCGTCGATTTCGAGAAATCGCACGCGCGATCTGCCAATAACCAGGCGACCGACGGTTAAACGTCCGATAGCCAAGGCGCCGACCGCCAGGGCCCCGAAGGCAAGTGCACCGACCGCAAGTGCGCCGCTTGAACGCCCCGTAACTGTCAATCGACTTTTATTGCCGGTTCCATTCTCGCTCATGCTGTATCCCTCCAGTCTGTCCCACTCTCGCCACATTGTAGGGCGGCAGGATTAATCTCATTTTGGTGCGGATTTGATAGGTGCAGCACCGCCAAACCTCCGCACCGCGCGGGCATGCGCCTTGGCCGCTTCTTCCTCCCTGCTTTTGGGAGGTGCCGAGGTTACGAGTGCATCGAGTAGTCGGGACGAGGCCTCTTCCACCTCTGCGACCGCACGCCTGAATGCCGCTTCGTTGGCTGCGGACGGTTCGGCGAATCCGCTTATCTTTCGTATATACTGCAGGGCCGCCAGGTGGATCTCTGCGTGTGTCGCGGGCGGATCAAAGTTGTACAGTGTTTTGATGTTCCTGCACACCTCGGTTACCTCCGTTTACCTGCGCTTCCAAGCTGTATGTCCTTATGCGCGACAAACTGAGGATGTTTACCGCACTGGCAATAGACTCGCTTTCTGATTTGGTGCATGCCAACGCTAAACGACTGGAAGTCATCCGCTGTGGCAGCATAACAGCTTGGTTAGTCCCGAACAACGAAAATATTCTATAGTTGCTGGCTGGGCTCGATTTAAGATAGCTGGCTGGCATGCACTACTGCCTGGGTATTCCTCTGTGCGAAAATTGCTCACCTGACATGGTTTGTATAGCGCGAGCCCATTCCTGATCACTCACCGTCAGAGCTTTCTCTGGAATTCTTTTGTTTAAGGGGGGCAGGCAAAGGGGAGGGCAGGGGGGCGCTGCCACCCATCCGACCTCAGGCCTCAGGTATATAAAAAAATTCCAATAAAATATATAATCGTTCCAGGTAACCAAATATCGGGAGCGAAGCGTCTTCCGGCTTTCGGGAACAGAAAGGGGTGAACCATACGTGGTGACCCGCTAAGGAGGCAACCATGAATGCGTGGACTAAAACTGTCGTCGGCTTGCTGAAGACCAGAGATGAAGCCCAGTTTGCCATCAATGACCTGATAAACTGTGGCGTACCTGGGGACGCTATAACCCTCAGAACTGGCGATGTCGAGCATCATGTTTGGTCGCAGGAAGAGGAGACCGACATAAAGATGGGGGAATCGAAAGAAAGTGAGCTGGGGCTGGCGGATTTTGGAAGCATGGGGAGTGCCCAGCCGGCCAAGGTCAGGATTGGCCGCGGGGATACCTCGGCACTAATTCGTCTGGGGCTACCTCAAGCTGACGCACGTTACTATTCGGCGGGGGTGGAGCGCGGCGGTTATCTGCTTACGGTGGTCGTTGGCAACGACCGGGCCGAAGAGGCGGCCGAGATTATCCGACGCCACGGTGCCATCGAGGACGAAAACGGCGCTTCCTGGCGCGGAGCGGGATGGACTGCGGCAGCTGCTGCACACTCGTCGCCCTTAAGGCCGTGGGTCTCGCGGGAGGAAGTGCCGTTATCTCATGCAACCTTGAGCGAGCAGCTGGAACGCGCCGAGGTTTTCAAAGCCCAGGAAGAGGTGGCTTCTGATCTGAGAGCAAAGAACGAGCAGCAATTCGTCGGGCAGGAGGTGTCGCTGCCCTCTGCTGATATTTTCCAAGAGCACGATATCAGGCAGTTCGACGTCAAGCAGCGGGAACTCCAGGAGGGCGGCGATTTGCGGACCCCTGAAGTCGCTGCCGAAATTGAAGCCGCCGGCCCGAGCGTTGCCCCAGGCCAGCAGCCGGTGGTCGTCTCTGGCATGGATGACGAAGAATTCCTGCGGCACTTCAAAGCTACCTATGGCGAAAGGGGAGAGCGCTTCGATGAACCGTACCGATCAGCGTACCATTTCGCTGAAGCTGAGTCGTCGAGCCATCCGCAATTCGTCGGCAAGGAGTGGAACGAGGTCGAGCAGGAGATCCATCGTGATTGGGAAATGTCCCATCCGGGAACCTGGAATACTGTGGAAAATGCCATTCACTTTGGCTGGGACACAACCCGAAGGCACCACTGACAGCACGGCCGTCGCAAGGTGCAGATCATCGGTCGCATTGGAGGTACTATGCCGAAGATATATGACAATCCGAAGGAAAACTGGGAGCCGCGAGAAGAAAAACCTACACGTCCCACCCTGGGCAACGGGCCGGCCGGTCCCTCGGCGCAGACGGACAACCGGGTAAACCTCGCTCTGATAGCGCTAGCGCTGGCCTTCGTGCTTGTCCTGATGCTTTTCAAGGTCGCACGGGGGGAGGTGGTGGGTCAGGGGATGCTGAACCTGCCTCATGACGAAGCACAGATTGCAGCGTCCTGCTAGCGGTGAGACCGAACTCCATGATCTGGCCAGAGAGGGCCAAGAATGGGCCAAGAATGGGCCAAGAATGGGCCAAGAATGGGCCAAGAATGGGCCAGCAAGGCGCAAATGCCTCCTTCGCCAGCGAGCCCGTCAAGCCTTGACAACTACAATGGGAACGTCGTGCTCCTGTCCCCATTGCTGCCACTCTTCGGAGCTTCGAGAGGCAAAGACTGACTGGTACTGGTCCGGCGTGCCGATGGCAAGTCTATCTTCCAGGTTCTTCTTGAAATGCGGTTCCAGGGCCGCCAAGGCAATCCAGCCATCCTTGGTCTGATGGATGTTGTACTCCGGAATGCCGCCTCCCAAAAGGGCTCCCGGCGCCGTGACACCGTAACGAAGCGGTTCGGCCATGGACTGGGCCGCGACCGAGAGGGCCACTTCGGCAAATCCGCCATCCTGACCACGCTCCCGGGCCACGAGCAGCGCAAGGGCACTGCTCACGGTCAGTTCCGCGCCGGCCATGTCGGCCATCAGCGTGCGCGGCATGTTGGGCGGGCTCAATATACCCAGGGAGGCCTGATAGGTGAGGTCATGCCCTGCCTCGTTATCTCGGGGAGCCGGATAGCCAACTATTGCAACGTGGCAAAGCCGGGGAAACTTCGCGTGCAAACTGGACCACCCGAGCCCTAGTCGCTCCAGCGCAGCCGGTCTCGATGCGGTAATGAGTAAATCCGCTTCCCCCAGCAACTCGTCGAGGAGGACCCGGTCGAGAGCGTTTTTCAAATCCAGCCTGAGCACCGTGTGGCCGGCTGCCATGTCGCGATACCATCCGGCGTGGTAGAGCTCCATGGGGTCACCCGCCGGGGGCTCCAATTTGGTGACCTGGGCGCCCAACTGCAAAAGACGCGCTGCAGCCGCAGGGCCGGGGAGATTCACTGCAAGATTCAGTACACGAAGGCCGTCGAGAGGTCCCATATTGTCTCCTCGTTCGGTCCACTCGGCAAGCACCCGCCAAAGGACCGTTGTCTCGAGGCGCCAGGAGGGCGCCGGTGGAACACGTGAGCCCGCTAAAAAAAACCCCGTCAGTACCCGCGCACAATGACTTCCAGGTGTCCGTCATTCGGGCAGAAGATGAGGCCGTGGATCGGAACGTCCTTGGGAATCAGCGGGCTCGACCGGATGATGGAGACCACCTGCGCCACATTTTCCTCCGGGCAGGTAAAGGCTCCGAGCCACTGACCAAGATCAGGGACCAGAGCGTCAATGGTGTCAGGATCGATTCCCCTGGCAGCCATCTTCGCTTTGAGGTCAGCGGGATTGACGAAGGCCATGCCGCAATCCCGGTGGCCGATGACGAAGACTTCCTCAACGCCCAAAAGGAATATGGCAACGACCAGGCTGCGGATCACGCCCCCGTTGGGGTCGATCAGGGTGTTGCCTGCGTTCTTGATGACCTTGGCGTCGCCGCGCTTGATTCCCATCGCCGGTTCAAGAAAATCCACCAACCGGGTATCCATGCAGGTGAAGATGGCAAATTGTTTCTTGGGATTTTTGGGCAGGGGCGGGAACGCGCCGGGCCGGACGAACTTTTTATTCGCGCTCAGGATCGTGTCCATAAGTTGCATCGGTCTCTCCCTCTCATGCTCTGGCAAGAGTTGACTCAAAGGTTCGTTTAACAAAAAAAGGCTCACAGTTCATTAACTGTAAGCCCTTGATTTATTACAGCACAGATTACAGCATGAGGTCCCATGCTGTAATAAATCGGGGGCAAAATGGCACGTTCCAGAAGCACGATGTTCACCGACACCATGGTCCGAAAACTGAAACCGGAGGCTTCCAATACACCCGGTCTGAGGGGAACGGATTCACGATACGGGTAATGCCCTCCGGTGTCAAGTCCTGGCTGTACCTCTACCCTTTCGGTGGGCAGCGCCTGGAGTTAAATCTGGGGAGCTATCCTGAGGTTTCCTTGGAGACCGCGCGGAGCAAATTCGAGGAAGCCAGGAAGAAGGTGAAGAACGGTGTTGACCCGCTGGCCGAAAAAGCCGAGGCCGCCGAGGAACGCCGCCATGAGTTGACCTTCGACCAGCTGGCGCGCGAGTACATAGCCAACAACGTCGATGGCCAGCTGGTGGATTTCTCGGCGTACGGCATCAGGCGCATCCTACTCACCTCCGGCAAGCCAGGCGGCGTGGTCGTAGTTCTTCATGGTCCCAATCAGTTCCAGCGCCTGGGGCCCCAGGAATACAGTGTGATCCGCCCGGTTCTTGTTGAGGGCGGTTTCGATCTGGCGCTGGTACCTGTGCTGAGCCGCGCCTTGGTTCTCTCCTTCGGCAGGGTCCACCTGTTGCCGGTAATCTCGTCCGAGGGATTGACTACGGCCCCGGTTACCGTCGCTACTATGTCATGAGCGGCAAAACGGTAGTGTTGCTCTTGATCGGCGGAGACAAGTCAACGCAGAGCAACGACATAAAGTCGCAAAGGCATATTGGAACCGACAACAGAGAGGATGATGGACATGACGCGTAAAACCGGAAACTACGATGAATATCATCTTGAGTGGCTCAAAGACCCCGAAAACGCTGCTGCATTTCTCAATGCCGTAATCGAAGACGATGATAAGGACGCTTTTTTGCTGGCATTACGCGATGTCGCGCAAGCTCAGGGAGGGATGACGGCCATTGCTGAGAAGACGCATGTCAGCCGGTCGAGCCTCTACAAAACCTTGTCAAAACGGGGAAACCCGGAGTTTAACAGTATTTCAAAGCTGTTGCACAGCATGGGGCTACGTTTGACGGTAGAGCCGGACATGCATACACACGGTGTGTGGTAGAGGAGATCGAGTAACCTCTCGGCAAACGAGGAGAGCACAGCGGGTTCATTTGCTGCGCGTGGTTGGGATTTGTCCGATGGGGCCTGTAGAGCCTCTTGACTTTATACTAAAAAATAGTATAGGATTTCCCATGACATGGATTGTCACCTACAGCAACAAGGCCGGCAAGCAGTACAACGCCCTTCCCCCCGCAGTACAGGACCGGCTTGACCTGCTGACGGCGGAATTGGAGCTGCTGGGCCCGTACCGCCACAACTGGAAGAACTATTCGAAGCTGGCAGGGCAAGCCCAGAGGTATCATTGCCATATCAAAAAGGGCAAGCCGACCTATGTTGCCGTGTGGGAAGTGGTCGAGGATCAGGTTAGGCTTGTGGAGGTCACCTATGTTGGAACACACGAAAAAGCGCCCTACTGAGAAGCTCGTTCCGCTTCACCTGATGGTGCACCCCGCCAATGTCGCCACTATCACCAAGTATGTGGAGCAACTGGAAAATTCCGACTCTATTCCCTGGCGCGAGGTGGCGGGGCGGCGCGGCAGCATCCCGTCCTCCATCCTGCGCGGCGCCAGGAGCAAGGCTGCACTCACTCAGACCCGCTTGTCGGAGCTGACCGGAATACCGCAGCGGCACATTTCCGAAATGGAGCAGGGGAAGAGGGCTATCGGAAAAGAGACGGCCAGGAAACTGGCAATGGCGCTAAATCTCGATTACCGCATGTTTTTGTGATTGGTTGCCCGATGCCGGCTTGTCCGGCCTTGCCGGCTGGCCGGCTATTCTTGCTACCTCGTTTCGAAATCGATGATTAATTTGATCGTAAGCGGGAGTGTTCCCGGGGCCGGAGGGCAACAACTTACACAACTTACACAACGTCCCCCTCGGTCCATTACCAGCTGAAGTTGTCCATACATCAGCAAAAGCAATTCTATGTAAAATCAATTATGTAAATAGAGGCAATAAGTAAGACGACGGTCACCCTTATCACGATAACGTTAACTTTAAACATTGATCTAGCCTTCTCTCCGGTCAGGGGCCGGACAATAAACATTCCTAAAGCGTATGGCTCACTTTTTTTTATCTTGTCCCTAGCCAACCTTGTAACATATCTTTCTGAAATCAATGAAATCGTAATAACAATAAGCTGGAATAGATAAATCACGAGAGTTCCTGTGCCATCAATTGCGCCTTGAGTTTAGATTTTTGGGGTCCACCAACGGGGCCGGCCTTGACCGGCAGTTGGTACCTTTGGGGTTACTTTTGGGGTCGGACCAAGCTAACCCTTATGAATTGTTCAGCTAATATCCAATAATAGGTGATTGAAGGGCTTAAACAGGCCTTTTCAGTGCCAAAAACAGCATTATAAGCCGCGGTACGTTCGCACAAAGTGATCAATGACCCATCTTGCTCCCGAATCTTTCTTCCTATAGCTTTAATTCCGAGGTTGACCTTAACCTCCTCAATAAATTTCCGGTTGCCAACTGCCACGCTTTCTGTCCAACTGCTTTCTCGCTCAAAGCTACCGCCTGCAAGGGCAGCATTTTCCCACCGTCGATGCTCTTCTGTGAATCTATCTGGGTCAGGAACCCCACACAGTCTCCGTAATTCTTGGTGATCAAAAACCCCATAGCGGATTGGAGGGTCTGAATTTCGTTGTGTCCGTTCATGTCCCATTCCGAAGGGTGGGAGACAACACCGGCTCGAACCATGTTTCGATCGATGTAGACCAAGCAGCGAAGTAGGTGCTCATCGTGATCAATTGCCGTTGCGTGATAGCGATCCTCCCAGAAGGCCCCATTACGCTCTTACGTTGGTTAAATTCCTGTCAGCAATCAGCTGAAGACTCTTCGGTATTGTATCAATGTGGTTATCAACGAACAACAGATGAATATGATTGGAAGTGGCGGTATAATTCAGCACCTGAAACCCGAAGCGCTTTTTTGCCTCAAATAGCCAGTAGCGCCAGCGTTGACGGTCCTTGGCAAATTTCAGCAGGAACTCCGTTTTATGGCACCGATGAGTAATGTGCCAAACCTGCCCAGGCAGATGATGCCTGTTTGCACGCGCCATGTCTTATTGGCCCCTTTTTGCCGGCAAAAACATGATTCTAAGGGTAAAATAGATGCCATTTCCCGGATTTAATTCAACCAATACAGATGTTTACCTTGGTCCGACCCCACTGCTACTGACCCCACTGCTACACCCAGGACTTGCCGCACCTTCATGTCCGACATCGACGGCATTACGGCAAACGCAGCCGAGGCCATCCTGAATCATGCCAGGGAAGGGACCAAGAAGAACTATGACCAGCACAGGTACCAGCGCCAGATCGAAACCGCCCTCACCCTTTGGCGTGACAAGCTGGTGGAGATCATCGGCGGCTCGCTGGTCCCGGATCTGCCGGCCAACGTCATTCCGATAACGAGAAAGACGGCAAGTTGAAATTGCGCCAATAATTCACTGTGCCAATATTCCACTTGAAAGGGGATAAAGTAGGGTGTATCATACCTCAATGAAGCGGCGAGCAAAAAGGTTGATGTCTCGTAAATTATCCCGCGACGACGGCAGTATCCTGCAGTTTGTCGTATGGGAATTGCTGGAACCGCTACCCGGTAGCAGCCACCGGTATAAGTACCGGTTCTACTATGGCATGGATGGGGTTGCGCTGGTACGCTACGACAACGAGCGCGGCAAGGGCGACCACCGGCACTATGGGGGCAGGGAAGAGCCTTACACCTTTCGAGACCTGGACTCGCTCCTGGGTGATTTCCTTGACGACGTGGCGCAATTTGAGCGATAGGGGGCGAAGATGGACAGCAAGGATTTTATCATCGAGATTAGGAACAAGGTTGATTTCCTGGCGGAGGTACGCGCCGACCTGGGCCGGATCAGTCAGGGAACGAAAGAAGAGGAACCCGTCGACCGGGTTTTCTTCGAGAGTATCGACGCCGCAAATCGACTGTTGACGCCGAAGCGGGTTGAACTCTTGCGGCGGCTGCATGATGACGGGCCGATGAATACTCACGAGCTGGCAAAGCGGCTTTCCAGAGATTACAAGAATGTCCGGCAAGATGTGCTTGCGCTCAATGAGGTGGGGATTATCGCCAAAGAGGGGCGCTTACTGTCGGCCCCCTGGCGTAAGGTCACCATGGAACTGAGGTTGGCGGCATGAATCGCAGACAGTGTGACACGTCCGAGCCCGTGACTATTGAAGAGGCATTCCCCGGTTATGGGGAGAACCCCCTTGGTATGGCCCTGAGAGGGGCGCGAAGCCGTGAAGGGGTGACGCAGCGGGAACTCGCCGACCTGACCGGGATGCCATAGCGCCATATCCGCGAGATGGAGACCGGCAAGCGGCAGATCGGGAAGGAGCGGGCTGAAGCCCTCCACGTATCGGATTACCGCGTTTTCCTCTGATAAGCGGGCCACCGGCACTCAGACAACGTCATACCGATGAGGCGCAAAGCGGCGCCAGAGTGAACGCCCAACGTCAATTTTTCTTTTTGCATTTTTGTCTCCTGAAGGACACAATTGTCAACGCAGGAAACTCCTTAACGGCTGGAATATTTCCATGATGATGGGCCGTCTCTACCACGCCCTGTACGACAAAACGGTAGTGTTGCTCTTGATTGGCGGCGACAAGTCAACGCAGACCAACGACATTAAAGTTGCAAAGGCGTATTGGAACCGACAACAGAGAGGATGATGGACATGACGCGGAAAACCGGAAACTACGATGAATATCATCTTGAGTGGCTCAAAGATCCCGAAAACGCCGCTGCATTTCTCAATGCCGTAATCGAAGACAACGACAAGGACGCCTTTTTGCTGGCATTACGCGATGTCGCGCAAGCTCAAGGAGGGATGACGGCCATAGCTGAGAAGACGCATGTTAGCCGGTCGAGCCTCTACAAAACCTTGTCAAAGCGGGGGAACCCAGAGTTTAACAGTATTTCAAAGCTGTTGCACAGCATGGGGCTACGTTTGACGGTTGAGCCGGACATGCATTCCCATGGTGTATCGTAGAGGATTTCAAGCAACGCCAGGCACAGCGGCCCTTGTCAGACAGCCTTTTAATGGGTGGACCATTCCCCTTTTACTCTAGGCTGGTAAGGCTTGTGGAGGTCACCTATGTTGGAACACACGAAAAAGCGCCCTACTGAGAAGCTCGTTCCGCTTCACCTGATGGTGCACCCCGCCAATGTCGCCACTATCACCAAGTATGTGGAGCAACTGGAAAATTCCGACTCTATTCCCTGGCGCGAGGTGGCGGGGCGGCGCGGCAGCATCCCTTCCCCATCCTGCGCGGCGCCAGGAGCAAGGCTGCACTCACTCAGACCCGCTTGTCGGAGCTGACCGGAATACCTCAGCGGCACATTTCTGAAATGGAGCAGGGGAAGAGGGCTATCGGAAAGGAGACGGCCAGGAAGCTGGCAATGGCGCTAGATCTCGATTACCGCATGTTTTGATAATTGGTTGCCCGATGTTCTCTCATCTGCCTTTAGGCGTCTTGTAAAGTTTGTTACTTCTGTCATTTCGTCAACGGCGAAGCGACTCACCCGCCGGTTTTCGGGGCGGGTGCTATCGTTTTGTTTGGACATCTCGTTATGCTTGTCTTAATTGAATTTAAAACTACGAACCCTTTTACTTCCCGGCTTTGCGAGATATTCTCTGGTTAAATCACATCGGGAATTTTTGACTGCCCGGCGTCAAAGTGCTGTTTGCACAACCAGCGATATTCGCCGGTATACGTTGGGACGCGATGCAGGCCCAGCCGTTCGTGGTTGGGGTCCAATTCGCGCAGCAGGCTGTGCAGCACCAGGATGCCGGAGCGCTCCACTTCACTGAGCATTTTCCCAGGAGGCACGTCGCGGCCCAGGGCTTTGATTTCGGTCGGAAGCTTGTCGATAAGGGCCTTCGACAGATCCAGTTGATCTTTAATGCCCCATGTCTCTGTCGTCTTTGTACCAAAGAAGGTATTGATGCCAGGAACGGCGACAGGGACGACGGTTTTCAAGATATTGAAAACAAAATTTGCATAGGGTGCCATTTTCGTCACCCACACATCCGGTTCGTCAATCGGGTATACACCCTTGTCCGGTTCGGAAACCGGATGCTGGCACCCCTCTGCCTCGCACCATAGTTGCAGCTCCATTGGGTATGAAAAGAGCTCTCTTTTTGAGAAGTTGACATCCCGTGGTCGGAGCGTGAAAAGACGCGGCCCATGTTTGGCTTCATCAGCTATGGCGAACATCATTGCCATAAAGTAATCGGCAATGCGGCTGGCCATACCGTCAAGTTGTTCTTTGATCTCCCGCAACTGAATATCCACCGCGCGTTCTTCAAAGCCAAACAGCAGTTCAGCTATGGATTGTCTTTTGGAACAATCCTGACAGCGGATCGTGCTATCGCCCTCAGCCAGCCATTGACGCAAAGCGTGAATATTGAAACGCCCTTTGCACTGAAGATCACCAACGGTTTCCGGGCAGGGCACCGCAAAGCGGTAGCGCCCTTCCATTCCTGGCCAGTTGTCGGTGATCATTTTCTGCAATGTGTGCTGGATGATGTTCATGAAATATTCCGGCCATACCGCCTGGACATAGATATGAAACTCGCGCCCGCGTTTTTCCAGCATGGCCTGGCCATGGGGTGGATGGCTCAGGAACATTCCTTTTTGCCAGTGCATGCGATGAATGCTACCTAGAGTATTATTTTGCTCGACGGCGTAATCATGGGTGCGGACGATCATCCACGGCACCAGGCCGGTAGGGTCTTCTTCCATGGCGCAGATCATGGCAATGCGCCGCTGATTTTCACTCGGTCTCTGTTCGGGGAGCCAGGGGAGTTCAGGACGAATCTGCGGCACATGCTGGGCGACAAGGCTGGCTTTGCCATCGGGGAGGCGATAGGAAACGTCGTACTTTTCCATCAGGCGCAGGAAGAACGGATAGATGGACGGGTCGTAGCGCGGTTCGTCTTTAAACGCATGATCGTGCCAAACTTCATACAAATGTTTATCTGGAAGTATTCCTTCGCTTTCGGCTGTAACGCGGTCTTCCAGCACAAAGCCGATAGCTTTGGTCAGCCATTGGGGTTGCAGCACTACGTCATCCCGCAGGCGTTCATCGTCGCTGTAATGGACGATATACCCCAAATCGTGCATCAGGTGCGCCAAGGTTTTCGTGGCAATGGGAGTCAATTCATGTTTGGCGCAGGTATCGGAAAAAGCTGTATAGGAAACGCGCGGTTCAGGGTGGGCGATCAACTCATCGCGGGCGGCTTTCCATTGAGGACTGAAGAGCATTCCCATTTGTTCTAATTTGGATGCCTGCTCGGCGATAATCTTTTTCAACGCTGCAATGCCGACCATCTCGCCAGTTTGCCCATCGGGGACTAAACTATCTACCTCGTAAAAACCGACGATCATGTCGCCGTATTGTCGTTGGAGAACGGGCCGGTCGATGCGGGCGATGCGCTCGCCTGTTTTGCAGTGCGAGGAGACGATCAGCACACGTGCGTCATTCCCGACCCGTATGCGGATCATGTTCAGCCAATCTTCCACCTGACCCGCCTGGACGCCGCGGCGTGGCTCCCAGACCAACAGGTAAAGCGAACGGCGGCTGAAGAAGAACTGGTGCGTGACGCGGTAAACATCCTGCCCGCCAAAATCCCAGGCGTTGAGTTGAATCTTAACCTTTTCCTTTGTTGGATGCGGCAGGAGTAAACCGTGAATGTCAATCTCGACGCCGTGCGTGGTCGGTTCGTTCTTTTGCGGCGCTTCATCCTTGTTGCCCTTCAATGCCTTGAGCAGGGTGGTCTTGCCGGCGTTACCCTCGCCGACCAGCACCAGTTTGGCTTCGTAGAGTGGCTCGGCGTTTTCAAGACTGCGCAGATAAGCTATGAGTTCATCCTGGCCAGCATCGTAGGCGCTTTGCAGAGCGGGGTTGAGGGGGTTGCCGTTGAGGTTCAGGTCCACCAGATTTTCAAGTTTAGCTAAGGAAGATGAAATGTCAGAGAGATAATTTTCGGAAAGAAACAGGTTCTCAAGTTTTTTTAGTTTGATGATTTCTGCTGGGAGTTGAGCAATTTTCAAATCAGACAAGTTTAGTGTTTCTAAATTACATAAATCAAAAAGCCAGTCTGGAATACCAGTCAGTGGATTGCCCCAAATATATAGATTTTTAATTTGTGTAAGCCGTTTAATGCTAGGAGGTAAGTAAGTTAGGTTGTTGCCTCCAATAGCCAGATGAACAAGGTTACTCAACTGACCAACACCGTCATGCAATACATCCAATTTATTACTATTTATAATAAGGGTGCTCAAGAGTTTTAAATCACCAATCGCCTCTGGCAATCTAGTCAGTACGTTGTCAGCGAGATGCAGTTCTGTCAACTGCGAGAGTTGTCCAAGCGACTCTGACAGTGATGTCAGTTTGTTGCCGGAGAGATCAAGTAACTGCAACTGCGAGAGCTGTTCCAGCGACTCTGGCAGTTTGGTCAGTTTGTTGTAGGAGAGGTTCAGTACTTTCAACTGCGAGAGTTGTCCCAGCAAATTTGGCAGTGTTGTCAGTTTGTTGTGGGAGAGGTACAGTTCTGTCAGCTGCGTGAGTTGTCCCAGCGACTCTGGCAGTGTGGTCAGTTTGTTGCCGGAGAGATTCAGCTCCGTCAACTGCGTGAGTTGTCCCAGCGACTCTGGCAGTGTGGTCAGTTTGTTGCTGGAGAGATTCAGTTCCGTCAACTGCGTGAGTTGTCCTAGCGACTCTGGCAGTGTGTTCAGTTTGTTATGGGAGAGATTCAGTTTCGTCAACTGCGTGAGTTTTCCCAGCGAGCCTGGCAGTTCGGTAAGTTCTATGCTGCCGAGGTCGAGTTCAATTGCGCCAGATTGCATGACTTTTTCGATTTTCTTTTCTGCTTCGAGATATGCTTCATCATGTGCCATGGTTGCCTGCCTTTCATTGCGGATTATAATTGGTCTCCGAGGTTTAGATTCACTTTCAAACATATCCCACGTTCCGAACTCGAGGTCTCCTTTCTGGCCATCATGACTTTTAAGGTGGATGGCCAGTCCCAGCCCTCCCTGTTGGATTGCCTAATTAAAATGCAATATAAATTAAAGTCGGCTATTGATCAAGTTAATTGTTGAGTTCTGACGTGCTAAAGATTTTGAGGATGGGGGCGCAAGTGCACGAGTTCCGGGTCCCAAGCGGGCTCTGGTCGCTTGCTTTTTAAAGTATTGGTTTTTTCTAAATATTTTGTAGGGTGTGCTGATACTTGACAGTATTACGGCAATGTCCGTGAGGTGTTACGATGGGGTCTGGCTTCTTTCGACACGATTGGTGGAATCCCCGCAGGGGCCGAGGGGACGTTCCAAGAATCCTAACCAACGTAACCGTCAAACCTACCGCATCTTGAATGGATGTTAGCTATTCTGTATTCTGTCTGGCGGCAAGCCAGTTGTCGGGAAGGAGTTTGTGGATCTGCTTGGCGGGGTGCCGCATGATGCGCCGCAGCACATCTTCGAGGTATTCCTGAGGGTTGATGCCCAGGTTGCGGCAGGTCTGGACCAGGGACAGGATGGTGGCGCTGGCTTTGCCGCCATCCTCGCTTCGTACTTTTGGCTCTACTTTTGGGGTCGGACCAAGCTAACCCTTATGAATTGTTCAGCTAATAGCCCAATAATAGGTGTTTGAAGGGCTTAAATAGGCCTTTTCAGTGCCAAAAACAGCATTATAAGCAGCGGTACGTTCGCACAAAGTGATCAATGACCCATCTTGCTCCCGAATCTTTCTTCCTTTAGCTTTAATGAAGGTTTCAATCGGTTTTTTTACATCATATTCAATATCGTTTACAATAATATTGTAAAAATCTCTTTCAATTTGTGGGATTCTGTGGACACCATACTTAATTCAATTTGATCGGCTGCTATTTAGTATGGTGTCCCCGGAACAATCAGAGTCCCTTACTATTTGCTCTCTTAAGGGAGCTGGAGTCCAAGGAGTAATGGCACCTATACTTTGACTACTATATCGACAGCTTAACGTACTGTGATCCATTTTCTGAAGGGACCCCACATAAGACGGATTTAAGGACAGAAGGTAACAAACGGCGGCCGGCCGCCGTTTATTGGAATTATTACATCTTGTGACTCAGAGTAACTCAGAGTATCTGTTCAAGCTATAGGCTCACCAGGTGACCCTCAGTCTTCAATCGCAACAATTGACTGGTTTACATTTAATTTCTTCGCTATTGCGGCAACAAGCTCGACTTCTGAATTATACACAGCATTATCAACAAGGTTATGATGATTCATGATGACTTGATTGTCAATACCATATGAAATAACTGAGCCCGCCCGAACTATACCCGCCATGTGCTCAGGGACGTCATCATCCACGGTCACGGCTACATGTGGAATGTGCTTCATGTTCTTTTCCTCTCTTGTGTATTCTTCGGTATTTCTACCTATGAACGTGGAACTCCTAAAACTGCTTTATGTTCAATTATGTTTTGGCCGCATAAAAATTTTACAAAACGCGCAATTATGAGAGCTGAAACAGCGAAACCCTCGGCTAGCGAGGGTTCACGTTGTAATGCTTTGATTGGGAAGGTGGATCAGCTTCCAAAGTTGCCCCGGCACCTGCGTTCGGCTTTCCTCCGCAGAGTCACTGCTTCCTCTTAGACGGCCGGAACAGCTGCCCACTCGATGCTGGCAGTGATCGGATCTAGCGCCTGGCGTAGAGCGCTTTCTTCGAGAGTTTTTACCCGGTACAGTTCGGCTGCAAGTTTCTGCACCATGGGCCATATTTCTGGGCTGCTTATGAGCCTCGCTGTCTCGCCGCAGAGGGATTCCCGATCTATTGGCTCACCGTTCTCAGCAAAGGTGTTGATATAATGAACAACCCTCCTGTGGTCGTCCGCTGCAGTTGTCGTGCTGCTAACTGAAATCCCATTGTCGTTTAGAAATTTGAGTTCGGCAATCTCCCCAGCAAGATGAAATTTGACCAAGTCCATGGTTGCCTGGTGCATTGTCGAAAGGTTCTTGAAGAAATAGGGCTCCAGATCGACTTCACAACCACCTAGTGAGTCTTCAGTAGGGATAATCGTGATTTTTACAATGTCCAGTGGTATCATGCACGCCACGATGGCGTGGCCGGCTTCATGGTAGGCTGTAGTTAATTCCATCAAAACCTCTCCTGATTAGCAATGATCTTCCGCCAGCCTCAACCAGCCCTCTGGGCGCCTGCCAGTTCGGGCAGCTGCTTTGATGAACCTGGGAAGCATGGCGGCCAGATCGAAGCGGTGATTGAAGCGATATTGA
>Ga0316225_1002029_pt1 | contig 17543 bp, 10 predicted proteins | sample TBH18015metaG_FD_206010 | JGI IMG/M metagenome (GOLD analysis project Ga0316225, IMG submission 206010) | Freshwater microbial communities from Trout Bog Lake, Wisconsin, USA - TBH18015 | ecosystem: Environmental > Aquatic > Freshwater > Lake > Hypolimnion/Profundal zone | place: USA: Wisconsin... | reverse complement strand
AATCTTTTGCCATCATTATTTCACGATCTTTGGCACTTGATAATTCTGAAGTAAAGGTAATTTTTTCAGATTTCATAAAATTATGATCATTAGTTAGCATCGAATTATTCCGTCTTAGGATAGCTAATTCTTCTAAAAATTTATTACGTTCAGATTCTATCTCTTTTAACGAATCAGTGGTAGACGATAAATTTTTAGATAAATCTTCTTTATCCCTAGATAATTCTGCTATTTGTATTTTGCATGATTCTATTTGTTTATTTTGAAGTTCAATATCATGTGTAAGATCTTCGACAAATTTAGAAGCTTCGTTATATTTTTTAGTAGCTAATTCTAGCTGGGTTTCCAGCATTATTTTTTGGGCAAGGAAATCATTCAGATATTCTTTAGACTTGCCCATATATGCATTTACAAATTCAACTTGCATTATAATAATTCCCCGTGATATTTATGCATTTTCAGTTTTTAGAACGTTCCGCCATCCAAAGTACCCCATGCAGGTAGATTGTTGGTTACCTGAAGTATATATCCATTTGCAGCACCGATTCCCAATCTAGAAAGGGTGTTTGTGGCAGATGCATAAAGAATATCACCAGCTGCATAAGCATTCTGGGCTGTACCACCAGAAGTTGCAGCTAAAGGAGTAGATAAACTTAAACTGGTTGCAGATATATTGACTGCTACTGTAGCATTTGCTGTGGCAGTGATAGATGTAGAATTAACAACAAATGCACCAGAGTTGCCCCAAGGTTGTAGATATGCCTGAAGTGGCATAATGGTATCAGCACCAATAGTTGTAAGAGTTGGTTTTGTATTTACCGCAAATAATACGAATGCGTTTGCAGCAGCAACACGGCCAACTCCATAATATGCAGTTCCATAAAAGTTAATTGTATTTGCTTGGGTTGTGCCTGTGAAGTTAGAAGACATCACAATTACTGTAGAGTTTACAGAAGTTACAGTAGCACCGGCAGGAAATCCTACAGCGCCAGATGTTATAACTTGACCGGCTGCAATATTAGTAGTAGAAGATGGAGCTGTAATCCAGTTATTTGAAACAGTTAATGTTCCTGTTATAGCTGCAAAAAGATTATTAGCTTCACCAGAAATACCAAAATCGACAACATCTATAGCAACGTTAGCATTACCATCAGCCACAAGTAGGAAATTCTCTTGTACCTGAATATTAGTTGTATTTAATGTGGTAGATGATCCTGTAACAGTTAAATTACCAGATATTACCATATTGTTTACAGTAAGATTGGCAGATGAAGCCGCAATGCTAGAAATAGTTCCAAATGATGCAGATGTAACATTAGCTGTAAACTGGCCAGCTGCGATAGAAGCTGTATTAATAGCAGTAGAATTAACTGTAGAATATACTGTAGCATTGGTGGATAATGTTAGCTGGGTTGCGTTAGCGACTACGTTAGCAACAGTCGTACCAATTAATAATTCACCAGTAGATGTGCCGGATATAACAACGTTACCATTGAAAGTTTCAACGCCAGAGAATGTGAAGGATCCAGTGGAGTTAACAGTTCCGGTAGGAGCCTGTGCCCATGGTAGAGTTCCAGTTGTGATGTTTGTGGCATTGGTGTAATATGCTGGCAATTGACCATTTAAATATGCGGCATTATTAGCTGAACCAGAGTAATTGGTAGCATTTATGGTAGCTGTTCCGATACCAATCTGGGTAGAAGTTACCGTAACGTTTGCTACGGTGTTTCCTACAACTAATGCACCCGGGCCAAATGAAGCATAATTTGTTGTATTCTGGAATGTTAGGTTTGAAGCCCCAGTTGTGAACAAGGCATTTCCAGTAAAATTATAAGTGTAATCTATCAAAGAGTTACTATAATTATATACAGTCGAGTTACCAGAATAAAAATGGGTGGCATTAGAATAAGTATTTACGGTAGAGTTTCCGATGTACTGATATGTTGAGTTAACAACATATGCACCAATGGTTGAACCACCTTGTATAATAATAGATGTAGAGTTGATTATTGTATTTGAAGAAGATGCACCAATTAATAATTCTGATGTACCGGATCCAGCAATGGCGACGTTACCATTAAAAGTTAACAAACCTGCAATAGTATAGTTGCCAGATGTGTTTACATATGAGGTTGAAACAACTCCACCAAGGTATGTCGAGTTGTTTGCTGTCATAGTTAAAACGTTTGCAGCTAATGTTGAATTAAGCTGATACGAAGCTGCTGCAACGCCCCCTAGGTAGGAAGAATTGTTAGATGATAATACTAATACGTTTGCAGCTAATCCAGAAGTTGTCTGATAGCCAGATGCTAAGGTTCCTCCTAAATAAAGAGCATTATTAGCTGTACCAGAATAATTGGTAGCATTTACAGTAGCATTTACAGTAGAGTTAGTTGATAATGTGATTTGAGTTGAATTGGCAACTACGTTAGATGCCGTAGTTCCTATTAGGAGTTCAGATGTTGTTCCGTCTCCTATAATCACATTAGCATTAAATGTCTCAGCCGCAGAAAATGTATAGGCTGTACCATTAGAGAAAGAGGAATATGCTACACCACCTAGGTAGAATCCAGTGGCGTTAATGCTTACGTTAACTGTGGAGTTACCGACAAGAATCTGTGATGTAGCATTCCCCGCTACTGCAACGTTAGCATTGAATGTTTCCAATGCTGAATAGATGTAAGACGTACCATTGGAGAATGATTCTGACGCAGCTACTTTACCATTAACATAAGTTACAATGGCGGCAGTAGTGGCAAGTTCAGTATTGGATCCAGTGGTAAATGCACCTAATTGAGATGTATTGGAAACCGGAGTAATAGAAGTAATTAGTGCTGAGGTGGCATTTGCAACAGGGGAAAGAGTTGATGGCCCCAAGAATAATCCACTCGAATATACATTGCTTATATAAGAGTTAGCGTCTGTTACCAATGTTGCAGTTGGGGTTAATACACCTGCTGTGGCAACGGCATCAACGTATGCATATTTCGCACCACCAATTTTGGTTGCAGTCGAACCAATACCAGTTTGGGCACCAATAAAAATAGAATTGCTGTTATAAGAGAATGCCAATTCACCAGCATTTAATGTGGTTGTTGGAGTGGACGAGGTATTACTTCTCTTAATTTGGATGGTGTTATTAGCCATTTACATGATACCCTTTAAATTAGATTCAGAGGTATTTATGAGATTAGAAGCCGCCACCATCTAAATTTTCAGGTTCAAAATAATATGTGTCATCAGATGTATTAGCCGTTCCATGTGTATTGACAGCCAGTACATATCCGTCTTGTGCCGTATTAGCCTGAACATCTGTCAGACTTGATAGACTTTCAACCCCACCAGATTGAAATACGGTTAAATTAATTGTATTTGATGATGTAGATATTCCTACTATATTTGCAACTATTACTTGCGGAGATGGCAAAGTTACAATAATAGAACCATTAGATCCATTAAACATAACACCAGATGAAGAAATTGTCATATATTATCTCGATACTTGAGGTGTAATATTTACTTGACCTTCAATAACTCTTGTTGAGTTTCCAAATTGATCTGTTGCCAACACATCAAATACATATCTTCCATATACCATATTTGCGGAAGCATTTGCAGAAAGAGCTAAACTAATTTGGCCAGTATTTGACGCAACAGTAGCAAAACTTACTGCATTCAATGAAGTATAATCTTTTCTTATTTGAGATTCTATAGTATATGATGTTAAATCTATAGGAGATCCATTAGCATAATTCAACTGAATAGTTGTTGAAAAGCTAGTTCCTTGATCTATTACTATGTTTGCTCTACCAGACATTTATATTATCCCCTTAAAATAATTCTGGATTTGCTCTAGCAAATCTACGCATGATGACACCAGCTTTAGCATTAGCCTCATTTTCATGATCAGAACCATCTTCACCATTTGTATGTCCATGGGTTGCGTGAACAAATTCGTGAGCAAGAGTTCTCATAACATCCATAGGATGTCTTCCATCGGGGCAAATGGTTACTTTTTCTCCATCCCACCAGCCAAAAGCTTTTTTATCTTGTGCATCTTTACCAGTTACGGTATGAACTTTTGGTAACGAATCTACATTTAATTCAGATTTTACAAATGGAATAAATTTATCCATGACGGATTTCAATTTACGATTATCCTGTTCTGTCATAAATGTTTTAAAAGTACGCATAATAGTTTCCTTATGCCCATGCAATGGTAATTTGACCGTTGGACCCATTCGCTCCCGTTCCAGTACCAGTAGATGCTCCAACGATAAGAGTTAATGTTGTACCATTTGAAACAGATGTAGTGATTGTTTTGGTATAAGCACCGCCACCACCACCAGCTGCATATCCTTCATATCCTTCGCCGCTACCGCCATTACCAATACCCCCATTAGCACCAGCACCGCCAGATGCATTTGTAGTAGCTTTCGTACCAGCAGATCCACTGGTATTGGTTGTGACACCACCAGATGCTGTACCACCAGCACCAACAGTACCAGCCGTTGATGAAGTTACCACACCCGGACCACCCGCACCTGCGGTCATGGCTGTTAAACCAGTTCCTGTGATAGAAGAATTGCTTCCGATAGAAGCAATAGCCGAGCCTACCGAAGAAAACGCACCACCGCCCCCGGATCCCCAAGCTTGAATAGTTAGTGTTGTAGTACCAGCAGGAACCACAAAACTATAAGTACCCGGAGTAGACCAAGTAGTCGAGCCAGCTGTAAATGCACTTTTTCCATACAAATTAGAAAATGAAATCGCACCCGATCCAATTCCTGCTAAAGTTCTCACGGCAGAATCATTTAATGATACAGTATTAGCACCAGAAGTACCATAAGTACCACCTAATTCATATTCTATACTATTATTATAGCCGGATGTTTTGGTTGTTCCACCTAAACTTATTGCATTTCCAGATGCTACTATAGTCATTAACTACTCCAAGGAAGAGAATCTTCTGTTAGTGTGGTTACTGGATTATTTATAATTAAAAATCCTTGATCTATTCTATCTTTTAAATGCTGATAATATTCAGCATTATTTGATATAATAGGTTCTATCCAGCCTATTACCGTTGGCTCGTCCAGCTTACTAATGGGGATCAAATTCTTTTCAACAAGAGATGAAACATCTAGAGGAGTGGATCCCTCTATTTTAACTACATTGGCTTGGTCATCTGTGCCAACAAAATTCCAATCAACTTGGGAAATAACATTAGACATTCCTCCAATTGATCCACTGGATAATTTTGTTATTTCCCATGAATATGTTATACTCATTTCAATTGTCCTTTTAACTTATCTAGTTCAATCTTAAGTTCTTTGATAGCTTCAATTAGAAGTGGAGCTAATTTGTCATAGTGAACTGTCATATAATTTTCACCAGATTTGCTATTTCCATCTTTATCTATATCAAATGGAGCTGGGGAAATAATTTCAGGCATAATTGCATTAACTTCTTGGGCAATAACTCCAACTTGTCTTGATTTATCTGAATATCCAAAAGATCCAGCCAAATCATTAGGAGTAAAATATACGCCAGATAGATGAGATACTTTATCTAAAGCATTTGGAATAATGCCTTCAATATCTTTTAAACGTCTATCCGAATAATATGCGGTAATGTTTCCAGTAGCCTGAATTGTTGTAGCGCCAAGTGTTCCGTTAGATGGATTACCCCAAATTGTTCCACAGTATGCTATACTTGTGATATTGGTTAAAGCAATATCATAATTAGCGTTAGTAGAGCTGGCAGCGGTCGCCACTCCACCAGCAATAAGAGAAGATGCTGTTCCTGTTAATCCAGTACCTGCACCCGTAAAAGATGTAGCAGTTAAAGTTCCAGTCGATACAGTATTTGCAAAATTAATGTTTAAGGTAGATCCTTGGGCGGCATATGGTCCAGTTAGTGATAACGCCGCATTTCCAGTAAATCCATTATTTCCACTTTCTATATAATTAATACCACCGGATGAAATTAATTTTAACATGGATGTCGAGTTATCCGAAACAACAATATTACTTGTTAATGTTCCTCCTACTGTTAAAGAACCAGTTACATTTAGATTGCCACCACCAGAAAGAGACATGGTAGTTGTTCGTCCATTTGTAGCATTAGATTGCTGCCAATTGAAGCCACCACCGCCTGATCCCGGTTCACAAATAAAATTAGCTTCACCTTGTCCTAAAGATTGGTTCCACCCTAACCATAATCCTTGGTATGACACAGTAGGTTGACCAGCAACAGAAATATAATTTGTATTTGCATTATTGACATTTAAAGTAGTAACACCTACAGTGTTAAATATCGAACCAACAGATGGCTTTACATAATATGCGGTATTTTGATTATCATATAATGTCTGAGTTAGATATGCAGAGCCACCTATGTATGTGGTAGATCCGTCACCAGCTATATTTACCGCACCGGTAGATAAATTAACTGTAAATGGGCGATAATTATTAAAACTTGCACTGCCAGCTGCGGTCACACTTCCAGCATTATTAGAAGAAAGTATGTAAAAGCTTGAACCGTCATTTCTTAAACCAACATTATAACCAGAAGAAGTATTACCATACGCCATATTATATTGACCAATAGCACCAATTCCACCTAAAGTTGAAACATATGAATTGGATAGCACAGCTCCGGTTATCCCCAAATTTCCTACATTATCAATATGGAAAAATGTAGTAGATGTGTTTCCAGCTCCTAATGACCATCCGGTATTAGATACGAAGTATCCTCCGTAATTACTACCATAATTGGTTCCTCTTACCGCAAAATTTGTTGTGCTATATCCATCAACTCCAACGCCAGAAGTTGAAGTGCCTAATACACCTGTACTTGTGTTAGATGTTCCTAAAACCCCAACATAAGAATTAGATATACCATAGACCCCAGTATTTGTGTTAGATGATCCATATACACCGACATTGGAATTAGAGTATCCTGCTACACCTATAGCTGTTATAGATTGGCCTTGGGTTCCTGTCGATGCAGCAGCATATCCACTCACACCGATACCAGTTGTACTTTGGCCATAGACACCTGCATTTGTATTAGAATACCCTACAACTCCGACATTAGCATATACACCAGTTCCACCACCAGTAATCTGGCCACTTGTCACAAATCCACCATTAGCAGGAAAAATAGAATATGAAGTAAAATTGCCAGAGACATTATAAGTTTTAACAACAAAATCTCCGGGACCGTTGCCAGTAGTATCAGAATATAATGCCACGTTTGATTGAAGATTAATTGCACCACCAGATGAAATATTTAAACTGGTAAAATTACCAGTATTTGCAGTCGTTCCACCTATAACAGAAGGAGCAGCCCATTGATAGCCTTGTAAAAAGGTAGCATTGTTTGCTGTATTTGATACGCCAGAATATGAAGTGGAATTGATCGTAGAATTTACGGTAGAGTTACCTACGCTGATTATATTTGCAACGGAAGTATTTCCTGTTACAGTTAAATTAGTTCCTACGGTAAGTCCGTTTTTAACTCTAAAATCTAATGAGTTTGCCATCTAGTTCACCTTTCCCTGAGATGTAATCTTTTATTTATGCAATTATTGAGCTAATGCTGTAATAATTGCCTTATAAGAAGTATTTGTTGCTAATGCTGGCGTAATCAATATTTGAATATTTGGAGCAGCATAATTAACATCTACCGCAAATAATGCAGTGTTTGTGAAAACTTGACCATATTCTGTCGCAACAGCAATAGAGCTATTAGCTGTAACCAGAATTTTAGTTATATGTCTATCACCAGTTGATACTACACCTTGGATTAATGCCTCAAATCCACCATAAGTGGCAGCAGATGAAACGTTCGCCATTATAAATTGTGTAATGGCGTTAGAAGTTGCATTACTGGTAATAGTTGTGGCAATGGTAGTAGTACCATTTACAAGATTTAAATTAGCAGAACTTAAAGCTGTATGAATAGCAGAGTTTGGGGTAGTTGCTCCTATGGCTGGCGGAGAAGCCCATTGGTATCCTTGCAGATACGTAGCATTGTTTGAACTTAATCCGGCAACCGCTGCAATAGCATTGGCATATGCAGTCGCAGCATTACCAGTGATCTGTCCCTGAATTACTGATAAAGTAGATCCTCCAAGATATGATGCATTATTTGCAGACCCTGTAAAGGCAGTTGAATTGATTGTGGAAGTAATACCACCAGCCGTTAAAGATAATGTGTTGGCAAAAATACCACCCCATTGAAGATTAGGCGAACCAAAATTTAAAGTATTATTAGAAGTTGGGGTGATACTAACATTAGATTGCCACGAAGTATTTCCAAAGCTCCATAACCATGATGCAGTATTAGATATAACAATGCCAGATCCATCTGTTACAGAGGTATTTGCCGATCCAGACGCAAGATAGATATTTTTATCTTGCGTAGATATCACAGAAGTATTTACAACAGTGGTCGAACCTGCTATAGTCAGATTACCAGAGATTACTAAGTTTCCGGTAATTGTTCCGCCCGATGTAGGTAGATATAATGCAGCAGCGGCAGTAGCAGCATTGGCAATTGCGTTTGAAAAAGCAGTTGCCACATTACCAGTAATTTGTCCTTGGATGGTTGCTAAGGTTGCACCACCTAAGTAGAGAGAATTATTAGCTGTGCCAGAATATGAAGTGGAATTGATCGTAGAATTTACGGTAGAGTTGCCTACTGAAATTTGACCTGTTGATGATATATTACCAGAAGTTAAAGTTCCATTTACGTTAGCTGAGCTATTGATATTGATAGAGCCTGAATCAACCATTAACATAATGGTATTAGCTCTAAATGTTGCGGCTGTTACAGTAGAATTACCATAAACATTGGCAACATATGCTACACCATTAGATCCGGCTTGAAGCTGAACATTCGCAACTACAGTATTAGAACTTAAGGCGACAGATAATCCACTTGGATTTTTTAAAATAAGTTGTGATTGAGCCGCTGACCATGCGATAACATAACCATCAGTAGGAACAGCCATATTAGCTGATAAACCACCAACTGCCCCTGCATTCTGGGCATATACAGCATTAGCAGAAATCCATGTACCATTAGCTACAGAATTTGATGCAACGTTAAGAGAGGTCACAAGGGCATTAGAGAATGCGTTGTTCGCCAAGGTGGTTGCTACCGCAACAGCATTGGTATATGCTTGTACGGCTACCGCAGCAGCATTGGTATATGCGGTTGCAGCATTACCAGTGATCTGCCCTTGAATGGTTGCAAGAGGTGATCCGCCAAGATTCAAAGCATTATTAGCTGTACCAGAATAATTGGTAGCATTTACAGTAGCATTTACAGTAGAGTTGGAATTAAAAACTACCATAGTAGAATTAGCTGTCACATTAGTAGTTGTTATACCAGCTGTAAAATTAACCGTAGAAAGATTATTTGCAGTTATAAAACCATTGGATGTAATATTTGCAACTGTGGTATTACCAGTTACATAAAGAATCCCAACATTTGCTGCCGTGATGGTAGAATTTGTCACTATTTCATTATTGACTGTCAAATTGGCAACTTTACCAACCGAGGTGACATTAAGACTGGCAACAGTTTCTGTAGTTACAGTAGAATTATTTGATATAAAATTATTGACAGTTGCATTGGCTATTGTAGCATTAGAAGTGACACCAAGAGTGACCACATTTCCAGTAACAACATTTGCTAAAGTTATAATAGCTGTGGTTATAGTGGCATTATTAGATATCAAATTATTTGATGTAAGATTGGTTGCGCCTTCGAAAGAGGTGACATACAAGGTATTAATATTGGCAGATGCTATATTGGCAAAATTAATATTTGCACTAGTGATGGCTGCATTAGTTGTGATAGAGTTATTAACTGTCAAATTAGCTATCGTAGCATTAGAAGTAACTCCTAATGTTGTTACATTGGCAGTTGTAATATTTGCTTGAGTGATTATAGCATTAGCTATCGTAGCATTAGAAGTAACTCCTAATGTTGTTACATTAGCAGTTGTAATATTTGCCAGAACAGCTGATGCTGTATTTAAAGTTGCAACATTTCCTACAATAATATTGTTGTTTACAGTCGCATTGGTAGTTGTCAAACCAGCGGATGCAACATTAACTAAAATATATGCAGAGTTAGATACGTTTAAATTGTTGGTGACCTGAACATTATTAGAAACGTAAAGAGTAGAACTAACCACAAGATTTGCCATGGCATTAGCTGTACCGCCTTGTATAGCGTTGGATACATACACGGTATTAGCCCCGAAATACCCATTTAAAAAGGCATTACCGGTTGTAATATCTGGCGTAGATGATGCATTAGTAGTTAAAACATCGTAACCCATATCATAAACGATTTGATTTACTTTATTAACCAACCCCGCAAATGTATCATATGTAATTACAAGGTTTGCGTTTTGGTATGAACCTTTTGACATCTAATTATCGCTCCAAAATTAATTTTTTTAGTTCGGCCATTTCTCTTCGTAAATCATCTATTTCTCGCTTATGTTCTACCTTCAACATGCGTTGACTACGGAGCATTTGCAATTCGCCTACATTATTATTTATCAAAGCCCGATTGTTAGTATCTCTAAGAAATTCTTTATGATCAGTTTGAACTTTCATTTGATTACACCGATAGTGCTAAGGCTCTCATATTTTGAACCTTAGGTGGCAGGGCTGTATTAGCTGATAATAACACAATCTTGACGGCATATTGAATATAGGAGTCATGTGCAGATCCATCAGCTGTGTAATAACGAACTATATTTTGGTTTAATGAATTTTTATATGCAGCAAACGGATATGACATAGACCCTATGATGGCAGAAGATGTATTTGCCATTGTTATAGGAGTGGATAATGTAATTTGAGTATTACTTACCACATTTGAAATCATATGAACTTCGTATGACGATGGATTGCTACTAGAATCACTATAAACAACGAGTAATTGATTATTATTAAAAATAGATTGCCACGCAGTATTACCACTAGTCGAGGTAATAGTTGTAGAATTATTTGTTGTTACTAGGTCTAATGCTTTAAATACTGTAGGATCTGTTGGCAATCCATATTGATATTCAATCCAATCCTCGAGATTAGAAGAATCAGAATAAGATGAAGTATTTCCAACCATTTGAAGTGGTGTCCAATATTTATTGGAAAATTGATCAGTATCTGCCGAATTTAAAAGTTTGACAAATACTTGAATGTCTGTACCACTTGGTCTATATGCTGTCAAATATACTTGGATATCTTCAGAATCGTTACCATCTCCTAATGTCACAGGTAGGGACACAGACTTAGCTAATGCGGTTCCATAATTTGTATATTCATTTGATGCATCAGGTCCGATGACACTTGTTCCTGCCAGCATAGTAAGTTGACTTGCATCAATAGATGGTGATGACAATGCAGAAGATGTGGTCAAATTAGCATTTAAAGTAAATGATTTTGCACCAGAATAAAAATTAATTTCATTGGTCTTGGAAGCAATGATAATCTGATTATTTGTCAGATAATTTACAGAAGATATAGATAAGGATGGATAATCCACATCTGTATAATTAAATGCTGTAGTATTGGCAGAATAAGTTACTGTCGTTCCTTGAATAGATGTTTGATATAAAATAGGATGTAGCGTTGAGGCATTAATATCTACCACATGAGATATTAATGCCGTAGCACCAGATTGGGTTCCTACCAATACACGACTTGTAGAGAAATATGATGGGGTAGAAAAAACATTCTGCCATGCTGTATTACCAGAAGATCCATTGGCACTAGATGTATCCAACATAATTAGTTGTCTATTTGTGTCAACAGAGACAACTCTTCCAACCGGGGTTGTTAATGGGATTGCTGTAGCATTAGTTGTTAATGGGGTATTTCTTAATGTCATATATGTCGAATTAGCAACATTAGAGGGCCATAGAACTTCGTGACCATCAAAGGTGCCATTAGACCATTGAACCACCAGAGGAACCTTATTAGAGCCATCTTGGTAATTATTATTATATTGCTGGTCGAATCTAGTTCCTGTACCCATAACTGCATTAGATCCAGCTGTAATAGAAAGTGTACCTTTAGCCGGTTTGAAGAAAGCCGCCACACCATTAGCCCAAGGAGCGCCTGTGCTTGGTGCGCCGTTTGCATACTGGAATTGTAAAGTATTATTCCCAGCATTAACTGCCGTAATCTGAACGGTTACAACATTAGAAAATATCCCCCAATTTAAGACATTGTTTGATGTATTTGAAGCTGGCACAGATCCTACAATCAAAATGAAGTCATTAACACTAAAATCTGTTGCAAAAGAATAGCTATTGATATATGAAGGATATGAATTGTAACTAATTAGATTAGATGTGGTATTAACAGAAACGAATCCTCCAAATGGGTGAGGCATCTGATAAACATATTCTCCAACCTGAAACGGGATAGTGGACGTGTTAGAATAAGACAAAAATTCATAGTCAAGGTTAACAAAACTTGCTGATCCAGCGGTGCTAAAATTTGTGAAATTGGTTCTATATAAAGTAAATTTTAAAAATTCTGTCTGAATAGGTGTCCAAGTAGATCCTGTAGACGCAGTAAATAAAGATCCTTGCCCCCAACTAGAATTTACAACTCCATTGACGACATCCGTTTCACCTGCAACTCCTGTCCAAATTACATAATCTGGTACACCACCACCGGGAGTTACCGTAAGAGCATAAGAATAACCAGCTCTTAAATAAATTGGAGTGGGAAAATTTATAGATGTTGGAGTTTGACCATTAGAACTTACAATAACCGATGCAGATTGAATAGTCACTTGGGAATATGGAATTATAGTGGTGGTGGGAATTCCATTATCTACCGTTCTTATATCAATTGTGATAGGTTGTGTAGAACTTTTTGCTTGAAAATATAAATCAATAGCTGCAATATATAATCCATCCTGCCCCTCTGTCATATCAGATCCGATATAGAAGGTTTGGGATAGTGGATTATTAGTAGAGCCACTCGTAGATGTTCCTGATCCACGAGTTGTAAGGGTTACAGAAGAGGTAGACCCGGCTGGAATAGTTGATATGATAGATGGGACAGATGGTTCTGTGCCAGAATAATTAAATGCACTGTAATATGCAAATGCCTGACAAGAATAATTTTGTGTTCTTTCTGAATATATGTCATTGGCAACATTATAGTCAAATACATGAAATTCTCTAGTTCCAACCTGAAATTGTGAAGCCGGAACTGTAAATACAGCAATGGCTGTACCATTGGCATCAGTCACAATAGATCCACCAGCTGTAATAATATGATAATCCGAAGGTGAAGGATTAGTTAAAGAACTATCATATGTGGCGGGAGAACAATATTGGGTGACATTAATCCCATCAAAAAATACAGATAATCTAGTATTTGGCTTTAACCCATGACAAGTAAATCCAATAACTTGAGCTGGAATATATAATGGTGCAGTAGTTGTGCTGGAATATTGCCCTACACTTACATTTGCGCTATTGGTAGTTGTTTGTGGAACTAATGTATTTGTAGCAATTGCCATCTTTTACCTCTTATCGAAATATTCTATTACGTAATATTGGTATTACATGTACTGCTGTTGTCAACGCTGGCGCTGGGGCAGGTACAGATACCGTAGGAACTTTTAAGATATTACTATCAATATTCAATCCGGGAATATTGAAATGTAAACCACCAGATTGATTAGGTAGCTGTGTATTTAGGGTAGACGCAGTACCCGCTGCATCGGTGGTCCCTGTTGTAGCGGGTTTAGTGTCACGAGCAAACATGGCTGTAGTTATTTGCTTAGTTGGATTAATATTTACATATCCTCCACCATCACCAATCTTGGCTTGCTGATAATTTCCGTATACATTTCCATTAACACTAAACCACAAAATACTCTGGTGAAAAGCATCATTAGAATTTGAAAGAATATTATGGTAGAAGCTATAATATTGGCCAGCTGTCAAATTAATTGGCCCAAATGTAGTTTCGATAGAAGATGTGGCGGCTGGGTAGGTCCAGAAATTTGTTCCGATTCCCAATGCAACTCCGTCATCATGTACTGCATAAAAGGTATAACTACCTGTTTCTGGTGCAATAAAATATCCTGTCTGGGTGAACTGATACCAATTTACATAATTACTAGAGGTTGCTAATCTAACACCAAAATAATTATTCAACACTGATGCAGCTACAGGATCAGTCATATAAGACATTTGTACAAATCCTGCCGGAGCATTACCAGTTCCGGTATAACCAGAGAATATTTGGGTTAATGCATTTGTTCCCTGCTGTTGTAGATATACTATTGCGTTTAATTGACCAATAGTATATGGAGATGGAGTAGGTGTAGGAGGAGTTACCACCACATCTGGAATACCAGTGTAAGGATTATTAAGGCTGATCGACCCTGTAAAATTATATTGATTATCAGAACATGCTCTAGTACCAGATGCAAATTGTTGTGTCATAAATGGATCTAGATTTGTATTTCCAGCATTTGTATTAAGCAATGTTACAAGATTTCCAGTTTTGCTTACATTAGTTCCTGTTGAATATCTCAATCCAATTGGAGTTAATGCAAGACGTGGAATCAAGGCATTTTCACTTGGGCTTAAAGACGCCCTGAATTCTGGATTTGTCAAATCAAGGGAATCTGTTGTGGAATAATTATCGACGAAGATTCCATTTTTAAATCTATTGGATCCAGTAACACTAGATTGAATGCTCAAAGAACTTGCGTTCTGTTCCAACATATTTAACGATGTATAATATTCAAGATTAGTAATTCTGGAGTCAAGGCTTGCTATATCTTTCATCGTATATACACGATTTTCATTAGATTGAAGAACATTAACCAAATAACTTTGGGCTGTATTTGATGAAATATTTGTAAATGCAAGAGATGGGTAAGGCGGCACAGAAATAGTTGCCAATGTCATTGTGTCAGACTTATCCGCAGGTGCAATAGGGGTTTCAGATGGAGTTCCTTCTACGATAGAATAACTACCATATGAATTCAACATAAGTTTGTCAACACGACCTAAGTAATACTGAACATTATAGATAAATGACTGATTAGGCGCTGCAATGTAATTTTCTGTGGCTGGTAAAGTTGATGAATAAACAGGATTTACCACCGAATTCCCAACAGTTGTTTGGTATGCAGCTGTGTTTTGAACAAATGGTCTGAAATCAATCGAATCTCTTAAGCTATAATAATTACCAGAGCTATCTGTGAACGATGGTATATTTTGATAACCTATTACACCTGTCGATTGAATGATGGATGAATATGAATCGACCGAAATATAACCTTTACCTGTATTTTGTGGTAAAAATGCATCAAATACTACAGTAAGAAGATCACTAGGACCAATTCCTATATTTTGATAACTTGGATTCTGCACCAAAAATGATTGGTCGAAGAAAGCATCTTTTTGCCCATCATTGAGCATAAATGCAAACCCAATATCATCACCAGCATTATTCGAATAATAACCATATGTAAAATTACCATTGGCCACGTTTGCATTTGCAGCAGTAGATAAAACAAGAGTAGATGTATTCACTACATTTGCTGTTGTGCCACCCGCCAGCCCATAACCAAAGACTGCCACACCATTCGAAAATCCTGTGGTAGAAGTTGTTAAATAAGTATTGCCAGATGTTGTGTTAGCATTGAATGAGCCTGTATTGGATGATTTGTATACATGTTTGATATTATATACATATGGAACGCCCAAACACCAAGGGCCGGATATACCACCAGCATTATTTGAAACATTAAGTCTAACTGCGATATTGGTATTTGCCTGAAGGGCACGATCCGCATCATTAGGGATTAGCGCATTATACGCTACAGCAATATTCATATTGGAACTAAGAGTCTCACTAGATCCATTAGATGCTATAAGAGATAATTGTAGTTGTTGATTTCCTGTATCCAAGATAGTCATAATGCTATTTCTGGATATGAAATTAATAGGAACATTTGTAGGATAGCATTTAGCATGACTTCCACTACTATTAGAAGCCCAATTATTATCAACTGACATATATGTTGCATTAGAAATATTGGTAATACAACGAATAGTATTGGCCACATTAATATAGTCACCAATTTGATATTCGGCAGTGAATGCGGTTGTATTTCCAGAAGCTGCAACAACTGTATTTGTGGTAGATGAGATGCTAACATTACCAGTTTTGGCAAGGGTTACATTTGCTGAAGCCCCACCTGATGAGAATGATGTAGGCACAACAATAATATCTGCCATTTGGGTAGATGTCATCTTTCCTTGACCATATGGAAACTTATACGAACCTGTCAGCTGAATGACATTGGAGTTGCCAGTAGATCCATTAACCAAAGAATTGGTAGATGTTCTATAAGTATAATTAGGAAGATATCCAGAAGAATTAAAACCAAAAGATCCTACTTTAGACGAAGGAAATACTAAAGCTGATTTAGATGGCTGAGATAATTGGGCTACATTACTATTTGATGTTGCACTGTAATTTAATACAACATCTGCAAATCCACCACTAGATGAATATATTCCTTTAACATTTCTAAATGTTTGGCCTGATATCATACGAATATCTGCCAAGTATATTCTATATTGACATTGTGGGGTCCCAATTTGGCCATTATCATATTCTACAGCAAGTATTTTTGCCGTACCAATCTGATTACCATATGCAGTCACGGCAAAGATATCATTACTTATCGCTTGCTGAGCTGAATCCATTAACGATACTATTGCACCTGTTGTGGATGGAAAAATACCAATAGACTGTTGAACGAGAATAGAATTATCATAACCAGTTGTAATTAATTGATTAGATGCTGTTTTAAGATCATTACCAAGACGAACCGGTGTTCTGATATTGTTAAGTTGTTCGATTCTATGACCTTCAATATATGCCAACCCAGCAGAAGCGACAACTGAGTTGTATGTAGCATTAGAAGATTCTATATGAATACGAAAAGGTTTGATGAAGAAATTTCCAGCTTCTTCATATGTTCTACGAGCCATTTCATTCCCGATATCGCTATATTGGGTCTGTTGGAATTCTTTTGAAATATTACCATTATCCCATTGAACAAGGGTAAAGAAATTAGAATTAGGAGTGGCATTTGTTGGATATACAGCCAAAGATGGGATGAGTTGTAGACGATCTGCCCCCGGTGCATTATAATTAGTATATCCAGCTGCCTGATCATATAGATTAGAATCTTGAAGGGCAGAAATGATATTTTCTGAAATATTAAAACCAGCTACAACACCATCTGGTTGATTAGAGTATTTTGAAACAATTACAGATGTATTATTTGCAACTTGAATGAAATGACCTTTTTGGTAGATGATGCCAGAGGACACACTCATTAAATAGCCTGTTCCAACTGCATTAGATGTTGTTGCGATAGTAACATCAACATTTGATACGTAATTCACAGAATTGGCGTATACTGGATTGTTATTTGTGTAGAATTGT
>Ga0316225_1002025_pt1 | contig 17595 bp, 14 predicted proteins | sample TBH18015metaG_FD_206010 | JGI IMG/M metagenome (GOLD analysis project Ga0316225, IMG submission 206010) | Freshwater microbial communities from Trout Bog Lake, Wisconsin, USA - TBH18015 | ecosystem: Environmental > Aquatic > Freshwater > Lake > Hypolimnion/Profundal zone | place: USA: Wisconsin... | reverse complement strand
CCCCGCTCACCCAGCACGGCCCAGGCCGGACGCGAGGACCGCCGCCGCGTCGTCGGCATTCCTGCCGGCAGCGGGCTCTCCTCTGGCTGGTGGTTCGCAGATGGGTTCATTAAGGGATCCGGTTCCGAGCCCCCGCCGCCCACTGGTCTGGCGGGGGCCATCGTCGCCCGGTCGGTGTGGGCGTCTCGGGGCGATCGATCAACCCGAGGCCCGCCGATCAAGGTTGGCCGCGCGCGGACGGGGGAAGCGGCACATAGCCGCTGGCCTCGACTACTTTTTGGCCCGCGGCCGACAGCATCCAATCGATATAGGCCTTAACGGCTCCTTGGGGGTCGCCCAGGGTGTAAACCTGGAGTGACCGCGCGATCGGATAGGTCTTGGCCAGCGTGTTGGCCACGTTCGGATCGAAGGCGGGATCGGCGGCGGTCTTCTTCACCTTGAGCATCTTGACCGCCGGCGTGGCGTAACCCATCCCGCTGTAACCGATGGCCGTGGGGGTCGAGGCCACCAATTCCACCACTTCCTTGGATCCGTTCATGTCGCGCGAGCCGAGTTTGAAGTCCTTCTTGTTGAGCACGTGCTCGCGCAGAAACTCATAGGTCCCGCTGTTCGATTGGCGGCTGACGCGCACGATATCATCCCCGGACGCGTTGGGGATTTTGACCCCAAGATCGGACCATTTGGTAATCGTGCCTCCCTCGACGTAGATCTGGGCAATCTGGTCCAGGGTGATCTCGGTCATGGGATTATCCTTGTGGACGTAAATGGCCAGGGCGTCGTAGCCGACAATGAACTCCTTGGGGGTCTTGCCGGTGTTCTTCTTGGCCTGGTCGATCTCCTCCGGCTTCATATTGCGGCTGGCGTTGGCGATATCGATAGTGCCCTTAACCAACGCGGCGATGCCGACGCCCGAGCCGCCCCCCGAAACCTCCACCTCCACCCCCGGCACTGCTTTCTTGTACTCCTCCGCCCAGGCTTGGGCCAGGTTGACCATGGTATCGGAGCCTTTGTTTTGGATGGTGGCCTTTGGGGCGTCGCTACTGCCGCCTTGATGGCAACCGGTCTGCCCCAGGCAGAGCACGAGCACGGCGGCCAGCGCCGCGCCAAACGGGAGCCGATGGGAAGAACGATGGTTATGCTTCATAGGTGATTTTCAAGCTGTGGTTCCTGTAAAATAGCGCCGACCAGTTCCTTAATCTGCGACCGGAGGTCTCGGCAGGCGGCTTCAAAGGCCGGTCGGGCCGCGTCGAGCCCGCCTGCGGCACTGGCCGGGTCGGCAATGGACCAGGTGAAGCAGATGGCTTTGCCGACGTGCGGTGGGATGGCCTCGCGCGTTTTGGCCCCCAGGGCGACGATCACCTGGCTGTGATCCCACCCCGCCACCTGGTCGAGGCTCTTGGCGGCGCGGCCCGCGAGGTCGATGCCCTGTTCGCTCATGAAGGCCACCGCGCGGGCATCGAGGGTGCCCGCCGCGATCCCGGCGCTGCTGAAGGTGAAACGCGGCAGTTGGAGGGACTGGGCCAGCCCTTCGGCCATTTGGCTCAGGCAGGCGTTGTCGAGATCCAGGAAGAGGATGCGAAACTCCTCGGCGCCCTTGTGCCGGACGAACTCGCCGGTGCACATGTAGAGCACTTCTTCACAGAGGTTCTTGGTCTGGTCCGTCGCCCGTTCGAGACGGCGGGCCACATTCATGAGCGGAGTGACGCTGGCGGCGGGGAGTTGGCCCGCCTGGCTCAAGGCCTTGAGATCCGCGTTGATGCTATCGCGCAGGGCATTGGCCTGTTCCTCGATGCAGCTCGTTCGCGCTGCCAGTTCGGCGTCGCCCTTCAGGAAGGAGACCATCGCGTCCCGCAACATGGTCACCGTGAGATCCCGGAGTTCGATAAACTTGCCGAACGGCGGCGGTGGTTCCAGCGAACACAGCACTAGTACCTGACGGGCGATACTCTCCGCATAATCGCCAATCCGCTCGAGCTCACGGTTAATCTGGATGGCGGCGAAGACGAACCGCAAATGGCCGGCCACGGGTTGCTGGCGCGCGATAAACTCGAGGCACAGCCGGTCCACCTCGGTTTCCATCTCATCGATGTACTGGTCGCGGAGGATCACCGAATAGGCAAGCTGCCGGCTCCGTTCGGTCAGGGCCCGCACGCTCGCCTTGAGCGCTTGTTCGCTCAAGGCTGCCATCTCCGCGAGCTTGCCCCGGAGGTGGTCCATATCCCGCTGGAGGGATTGTTCAAGATGAGGGTGCGTGTTCAACTTTGCCGTTATGTGTACTGGGTCTCTCATAGGTGCGCCACCGTTTTTCGGTGTTTTAGGCCATCGGACCGCCGATGTTACCTACCCGTAACCGGAGCGTCACCAGTTCGACACAATGGGACGCCGATCCTTCAAAAGTCGGGCGCAGCGATTCCGCGCCATCAAACCGTTGCTCGCGTCCTGGCGATTGACACCGACACCCGGATCCGAATAACACTACGGTTACCCGGGCCGCGTGGCAAACATCCGGGGCGGGCAAAAGCTAATTGAAATCCAGTTATGAAAACAACCATCTCCACCGACCCAGTGACCACCCGACGCGCGTTTCTCGGCAGCGCGGCCGCTCTAGCAGCCTGCGCGATCGTGCCAGGGCGGCTGCTGGGCGCTGAAACCCCCGCTCCGGCCGATGCCGCGCCGGGCAAACCCAACTCCGTCTTCAACGGCGTGCGCATCGGCTGCATTACCTACAGCTACCGCGGCGGCGCCGTCAATTCGGCCGAGGAAACCCTCAAGGCCCTCGTCGAGGATGGACTCAGCGAAGTCGAGCTCATGGGCGGCCCCATCCAGGCCTATGCCGGCTTGAGCGCCCCCAGGGGTCGCCGCGGCGGCGCCGCGGAGCCACCGGCCAAGCCGACCGACGCCCAGCGCCAGGCACAACTGGCCAAGTGCCAGGCATTGCGCAAGCTCTATCATGACGCCGGCGTCAATATCCACCTCCACAAACTCGAATTCGGCCCGTCGGACGAGGACATTGACTTCAATTTCGAGGTGGCCAAGGCCTTGGGCTGCAAGGGCATCACCACCGAGCGTTCCGAGGCCATGGCCAAAAAATTGGCCCCCTTCGCCGACCGGCACAAAATCTGGGTGGCCTTCCACAACCACACCAACAACTTCCCGGCGATGGACAAAACCGACCCCATCCTGGCCTATGGCGAATACCTCGGCTTCAACTTCGATGTCGGCCACTATTTCGCGGGCACCAAGGGACTTTCTCCCCTCCCCGTCCTCGAGAAATACCACGACCGCATCCTCAGCCTGCATTTGAAGGACCGGACCGCCGAGGGCGGCAACCTGCCTTGGGGCCAGGGGAAAACGCCGATCAAGGAGGTCCTCCAGTTGATGAAAAAAGAGAAGTGGACCTTCCCCGGCGACATCGAGCTGGAATATCAAATCCCCGATGGCTCCAACGCCGTAGTCGAAGTGGCCAAGTGCCTCCGTTACTGCCGGGAGGCGCTGGCCTAGCCATTGTCATTCCCGTCGACGCCCACCGTGGGAGGCGGGGGGAGGTTGCCCCCGCCGTATCGAGCTGGCGGAGCCGGGCTGGTGCCGTCCCCGCCCCGAACGAGGGGTTTGAGGCGCCCCGGCCTGCCTGGCTCGCTTGATTTCTTTGCTTGACCCAGGCGGAAAAACCGCCCATTGGTAAATTGTGGAAAATTCCGAGCTTCACCTCAAACCAGTGCCCGGGCCGACTCAACGCCCAGGCAACCATCCCCCCCGCTCCACTGCCGGGCGATCCTTGCGGCCGTGGCGGGACAAGTCGCCTTTGGCTCGCACCAGCGCCCTCCCATGGGCGGTCGCGCTGGCCATCCTGGCCGGATCCCTGTTGGCCCGGGTCCAGGCCCAGGACCTGGCGTCCTTCGAGAAGCGGCTTACCGAGCTCCGCCTCCCGAACGGTTTGACCTTCCTGATCTATGAGCGACCGGAGGCGCCGGTGGTCTCGTTCTTCACCTACGTGGATGTGGGGGCGGCTCAGGAGGTGCCGGGCATTACCGGTTTGGCGCACATGTTCGAGCACATGGCGTTTAAGGGCACCTCGGTGATCGGCACCACGAACTTCGCGCTCGAGAAGCCGGCCCTGGCCAAGGTGGACCAGGCTTACCATGCTTACGACCAGGAACGGCGGCGCATCGGCAGCCCTGACGCGGCCAAGCTGTCGGCGTTGGAAAAGACCTGGAAAGCCGCGCAAGAGGAGGCCGATCAATTCCTGGTCAAAAACGAGTTCGGCGAGATCATCGACCGCGAGGGCGGTGTCGGCCTCAACGCGGGGACCACCTCGGACTCCACCGTTTATTTCTACTCACTGCCGGCCAACAAACTGGAGTTGTGGGCCTACCTGGAATCCGAACGGTTCCTGGACCCGGTATTTCGCGAGTTTTATAAAGAGCGGGATGTGGTGATGGAGGAACGCCGGCTGCGAACGGAAAGCCAGCCCATCGGGCGGTTGCTGGAACAATTCACTTCGGTGGCCTTCACGGCGCATCCCTACAAGCAGCCGGTGGTGGGCTACATGAGCGACCTGCTTGCGTTCTCGCGCGAGGACGCCGAGGCGTTTCACCACACTTACTATGTTCCCAGCAACATCGTGATCGCGATCGTGGGCGACGTCAAAGCCGCTGAGACGATCCCGGTGCTCAAGCGCTATTTCGAGCGGGTTCCGGGCGGACCGCAACCGCCGCCGCTGCGGACCATCGAGCCGGCCCAAATCGCCGAGCGCGAGGTGCGCCTCCCGGACAAATCGCAGCCGATCTACCTCGAGGGTTATCACAAGCCGGCTGCCACCGATCCCGAAGACGCGGTCTATGACGCGATCTCGGATCTGCTCTCCAACGGGCGTACGGCGCGGCTCTATCGCAGCCTGGTGCGCGACCAGAAGATCGCCGTCCAGGCCGGGGCCTTTCCGGGCCTGCCCGGCACCAAATACCCCAACCTGATGACCTTTTACGCGGTCCCGACGCCGGGGCACTCGAACGAGGAAGTGCAGAAGGCGCTGCGGGAGCAGATCGAGAAGCTCAAACAAGAGCCGGTCGGGGAGGATGAATTGAAGATGGTGAAGACCCGGGCCAAGGCGGACCTGATTCGCGGGCTCGCCAGCAACAGCGGCATCGCGCAAGCGCTGGCGCAACACCAGGCGCTCTACGGCGACTGGCGCGAGACCTTTAAATCGGTGGATAAGATCGATAAAGTCACCAAGGAAGATATCCAGCGCATCGCCCGGCGCGCGTTCATTCCCGCCAATCGCACGGTGGCCATGATCGTGAATGACAACTCTCCCGCCGCCTCGAACTAGGAGCGACCTCATGAAGACATCCCGTTTTACCCTGATCGTGGCCGCCGGCCTGGCGGCCTTGCTCCTGCCGAACGCTTCCGGCCAGGTGAAGAACTACCGCGACCTCCAATACCCGACCCTGCCGAAATTCGAGATCCCGCGGCCCACGGTGTTCACCCTCAAGAACGGCTTGCAGGTTTTCCTCATGGAAGACCATGAACTGCCGTTGATCGAAGTGACCGCACGCATTCGCACCGGGTCGAACTACGAGCCCGCCGACAAGACCGGGCTGGCCCAATTGATGGGCGAGGTCCAGCGCACCGGCGGCACCGCCCGCCAGACCGGCGACCAGATCGACGACTTCCTGGCCGCGCGCGCCGCCAACATCGAAACCGGAATCGGGGCCGATTCCGGGACGGCCAGCATGGACTGTCTCAAAGCTGATTTTGACGACGTGTTCAAGGTCTATGGCGAGATCCTGCGCGCGCCGGCGTTTGCCCAGGAGAAACTGGATCTGGCCAAGGTGGCCGAAAACACCGGCATTGCCCGGCGCAACGACAGCGTCGGCAGCATCGCCTCGCGCGAACTCGCCCGCCTGGTTTATGGCGCGGATTCCCCGCTGGCGCGCCTCACGGAATACGCGACCGTCAAAGCCGTCACCCGGGACGACCTGGTGGCCTGGCACAAAAAATATTATCAGCCCAATCACATCCTGCTGGGGATTTCCGGGGATTTTAACGCGGCCGAGATGCGTCAGAAGATCGAGGCCGCGTTTGGTGACTGGCCCGCAGGCCCGGAGCTCTCCGCCCCGGCCCTGACCTACCGGAAAGAGCCGGCGCCCGGTTACTATTTCATCGAGAAATCCGACGTCAACCAGGCCAACATCGTGTTCGGTCACCTGGGCATCGAGACCCGGAATCCGGACTTCTTTCCGGTCCAGGTCATGAACGAAGTTCTGGGGGGCGGTTTTGCCAGCCGGATGTTCAGCAACGTGCGCTCGAAAAAGGGTCTGGCTTACAATGTTTATGGTTCCCTGGGCTCGGACTTTCGGCATCCCGGCCTCTTCCGCGCCGGCCTGCAAACCAAATCCTCGACCACCATCAAGGCCATCGAGGCCGTCAAGGCCGAGATCCTCGGCATTATCGAGCGGCCGCCGTCGGAGGAGGAGTTGAAACGGGCCAAGGATGGCATCCTGAATTCTTTCGTCTTCCATTACGACAGCAAGGCGAAGATCCTGGCGCAGCAGATGACCTACGCCTTCTTCGGGTTTCCCGCCGATTTTCTGGAGCAATACCGTGCGAATATCGAGAAGGTGACCATCGCGGACGTTTCCCGCGTGGCCCGGCAGTATGTCCACCCGGACCAACTCGCCATCCTGGTGGTCGGGAAGGCGGCTGACTTTGATCAACCCCTCACGAGCCTGGGGAAGGTGACCACCCTGGACATCACCATCCCGCCGCCGGCCGACGCGACACCGAAAGTGGATCGGAGCGTTGCCGCCCTGGCCGCCGGGAACGAGACCTGGGCGAAAGTGGTCAAAACGATGGGCGGAGAGGCGCTCACGAAAACCACGAGCCTGCGGTCCGCCGCCAGCGTCAACCTTAAAACGGGGGGCCAATCGATGACGCTGAAACAGGCTACCACCATTGTGTTTCCGAACCAATCGCGGCAGGTGATCACCACCCCGATGGGAGACCAGACGGCGGTGATCAATGGTGAGGAAGGCTTCATGATCATGGGCGGCAAGGTCCAGCCCATGCCGGCGGCGATGCTGCAGGACCAGAAGAAGGAACAGGCGCGCAACCTGCTCTACCTGCTGCGCTACCATGACGACCCCGGCTTGGAACTGATCGCCGCGGGCCGGGAGAAACTCGAGGGGGCCGAGTGTCAGATCCTGGCGACCTCCCTCAAGGGAGTGGAGTCGCGCTTGTGGGTGGCGCCCGACGGGAAGGTGGTCAAACAGGCCTACCAGGGTACGAACCCGCTCACCCGGGCACCCGGGATGGTGGAGAGCACCCTCTCGGACTACCGGCTCGAGGGCGGGCTGCTGATCCCCCATCAACAAGCCCGACGCATCGATGGCGAGGAGATCATGACGATCACTATTGAGTCGTTTGAGGTAAACCCGAAGGTCGCCGCGGACTCGTTCCAGCAGCCTCCGGGTTAGCCGCGCGGGCGGCGGGGGCCTGGGCGAGGTTCGGGCTTCGGCTGGCGGTGCGCCTTGGGCGGCGTCAAAGTTGTCACCGTGACGGCCGGAACGTCTGCGCTACGGGGGCATGGCTGCGGCGAGGAGGTATCGGCGCCAGCCGCCGAACTGGGTGATGTCGCGGGCGGCCTCCACCGCGTAACCCTCGCAGAGGAACCCTTTGACCCGTTCCCCGTCCTCCAGTTCCAGGGTGCCGATGGTCAGGGGCGGAGAGACCAGGGTGACGAAGGCGCCAAAACTCTCGATGGGCATTTCCCAGACTTCGAGTTCGATGGCCTGCCCGTCCTGGGGGCAGCGCACTAGCCCCGGTTTGGGCGGCGTGGTTCCGGGCAGGGCGTAGAGGCGGTAAGCGGGCAGGGTCCGGCCACGCCGCACCAGGACCGCTCCGCGCTCGGTGAGTTGGTGGTTCAGCGGCAGTCCCTGGAGATGCGCGCCGACAACAGCCACCCGGATGCGGGTGGCGGGGGGAGGCCCGGGCGGCGGCGGCACCGAGTCGGAGAGGAGTGCGCGGGTGGCGCCAAGCCGGCCACCGACCCGGTGGTGGTAGGCTGTGCCGAGTGCGAACAGCAGTCCGTCGCGCAGGGCCGGGGCGATGAACGTGATGCCAAACGGGAGGCCGCGGGGGGTCCATCCGGAGGGCACGGCCAGCGCGCAGCAGTTGAGCAGGTTCACGAAATTGGTGTAATAGCCCAGGTTCGTGTTGAGCTGAAGGGGATCCGCCTCAACCTCGGCGATGGTGTAGGTCGTGCCGGTGGTCGGCAGAAACAACACGTCCATCTTCTGCCATTCCGCTTGGGTGCGAAGCCGCAAGGCCTCGAGCCGATACGAGGCTTCGTAGGCATCGACGGCGGTGAAGCGGTGGGCCCCGGCGAGGATCTGACGCGTGACCGGGAACACGGACTGCGGTTGCCGCTCGAAGAATTCGCGGATCGCGGCCAGCCGTTCGGCTACCCAGGGACCGCCATAGAGCAACGCGGCGGTCTCGCGGAAGGGGGCAAAATCCACCTCGACCCGTTCCCCGCCGATAGCGAGCAAGCGGGCGACTGCTTCGGCGAACAGGGGGGCGGTGGCGGTATCTCCAAACGTGTTCAAGTCGGCTGAAGCCGGCACCCCAAAGCGAAAGTGTCGGGGGGCGCCTTCGACCCGACCCAAACCATTGGCGTCCGGGCGCGAACCGGAAACCTCAGCGTCACGCGCACACACCACGCCCGCGACGGTGGCGGCGTCCTCACAGGTGAGCGCGAACACGGAGACACAATCCAACGAGCGGCACGCCGGCACCACGCCGGTCGTCGAGACCAAACCGGCGGTGGGTTTGAAGCCGACGAGATTATTGAAGGCGGCGGGCACTCGGCCGGAGCCGGCGGTGTCCGTTCCGAGCGCAAAACTGACCAGCCCGGCGGCGACGGCCACCGCGGATCCGGAGCTCGAACCGCCGGGGATGTAGCGTGCATCGAAGGGGTTTTTGGGGGTCCCGTGGGGAGAGCGCACCCCGACCAGTCCGGTGGCGAACTGGTCCAGATTGGTTTTGCCGATGAGGATGGCGCCGGCGGCGAGCAGGCGCTCCACGACAGGCGCATTCCGCGGCGGGTCATAGGCGAAGTCGGGACATCCCGCGGTGGTGGGCCAGCCGGCGGCGTCGATGTTGTCCTTGATGGCGAACGGCACTCCGTAAAGGGGTAGTTGGGCAAAGTTCCGAAACCGGTCCTCGAGTAGGCGGGCGCGCGCCAGCGCCTGCGCTTCCGGACACAGGAGGATCCACACCGCATCGGCTCCGCGAGCCGCTATTTGTCGGTAGACGGCTTGGATGATCTCTGTGGGTCGCACGCCACCGTTGGCGTAGCGGCGGCGCAAGGTGACGAGATCGAGGCTGGGCGGGGTGTCCAGGGTGGGGCCAGAGGAGTCGTTCACAGCGTTACTAGGGGGCGGGCGCAGCCGGAGCGACTTCCACGGGCGCGGGAGCATCGGCGAGAAAGGCCACCGGTTTTTCGTAAATGGCCAAGACGACGCAGCCGGTATGACTCACGATGCTGTGTTGCGTGCCCGGCGGATTCACGATCAGGGTGCCGGCCGAGGCGTCTCCGTTTTCGTCGGTTTGAGAGCCGGCGAGCACCAGGATGTACTCGTGCCCGGAATGGTGATGCAACGGCACCCGTCCGCCGGGTTGGAAGCGGAGCAAGGCGGCCGAGGCCCCGCTTTGTCCGGGGCCGAACAAGCGGTGGATTTCCACACCCGGCTGGAAGAACCGCCAGGAGATGGTCTCGGGACGGGCGGCGAAATCAAACAATCCCGGGTTGAGGATCGCCGTGGAGGGGGAGGGTTGCATGGGTTGCTCGAGGAGGGGGGGCAGGGTCAGGAATGGCCGGCCATCTTCTGGCCGATGAGGTTGAGGTCCGCACTGCTGGCGGGGGTTTCGTAAACAAACGCGCCTCCCGCCATCACCAGGATGCGGTCAGCCAGACTCAACAATTCGTCGAGATCCTCGCTGACCAGCAAGACCGCTACCCCGTGGTTGCGGGCGTCGGTGAGGCGGCCGTGGATGAACTCGACCGCGCCGAAGTCGAGGCCGAAACAGGGATTGGCGGCAATGAGCAACCGAGGGGCGCCGGAGGACAGTTCCCGCGCCAGGACGGTCCGCTGCACATTGCCGCCAGAAAGGTGCCGCACGGGGGTCTCGGGTGAGGGGGTGCGGATATTGAATTGCTGAATGAACTCCCGAGCCCGTCGGCGCAGCCCCCTGTGGCTGAGCAACCAGCCCCCTTTAGCTTGCGGCGCCCGGTCGAAGTTCCGCAAAGCGAGGTTCTCGGCCACGCTCATGCCCGGCACGCAGGCGTTGCGCAACGGTTCCTCGGGGAGCGCGAAGAGTTGGTGCTCGAGCATCTCCGCGCGGGTGGCGCCATAGGGCTTCCCGTCCACCTTCACCGCCCCCGAGGTGGCGGGGCGCTGCCCCCCCAGAACCTCCACCAACTCCCGCTGCCCGTTCCCGGACACTCCCGCGATGCCGACGATCTCGCCGGCCCGAACCGTCAAGGAAGCGTTCCGAACGGCCGTGAGGCCGTTGTCGCGATCCGCCCCGAGGTTCTCGATCTCCAGCACGGGCGCGCCGGGGGTGCGCTCGATCTTCTCCACCCGCACCGCAGTGCGCTGCTCGCCGAGCATCATCTGCGACATCTCGGCGATCGACAGGTCTTTGACCCGGCCTCGGCCGGCGAACTTCCCTCGCCGCATCACGGTGATCTCGTCGCAAAACTCCAGGACCTGCTTGAACTTGTGGGTGATGAGAATGATGCTCAGTTTCTTGTCCACCACCATCTGCCGCAACAGCCCCAACACCTCAGCGGCTTCCTGGGGTGTCAGGACCGAGGTCGGCTCGTCTAGAATGAGAATCCGAGTCTCCAGGTAAAGCTGCTTGAGGATCTCGACTTTTTGTTTCTGGCCGGCGGCCAGTTGGGAAACTGGCGTTCGGAGGTCCACCTGAAAGGGCGCCGCGGCCATAAATTCTTCCAGCCGGTTCATCTCGTGTTTCCAATGGAGGACCCCGGGGAGATTCCGCCGCGGCAACAACAGATTCTCCGCCACGGTCATGGCCGGCACCAGGGTGAAATGCTGATACACCATGCCGATTCCATAGCTCTGCGCTTGGTGCGGACTGCGGATGTCCCGGGAATGATGCTGAATGAGGATGTCCCCTTCGTCGGCCGGATGGAAGCCCATCACACACTTGACGAGCGTGCTCTTGCCGGCGCCGTTTTCTCCCAGCAGGGCATGGAAGGTGCCGGGCTCCAGCTTGAGCGAAATCCGGTCTACCGCAGTCAGTGGGCCGAAGCGTTTGACCAGATCAACCAACTCCAAATGCGGCGGTCCGGGCCGCAGGACCGGTTCGGCGCCCCACCAGGTCATCGGTTCGTTCACGCGACGGCCTCCAGGAAGGCCTGCGAAGGGGCCACCGCGCCGAACACGCCGCCCTGCATCGTGATCATCTTCAAGGCGGCCAGGTGATTCCCGTGGTCGGTAGCGCCCGTGCAATCCGTGAGCACCAGGCACTCGTAGCCGCGATCGTTGGCCTCCCGCATCGTGGTATGAACGCAGACATCGGTGGTGATGCCGGCCAGGATGAGGTTCTGGATTCCCCGGCGGCGCAGGACCAGGTCGAGATCCGTCGCATAGAAAGACCCCTTGCCGGGTTTATCGATGATGGTTTCCCCCGGCCAGGGAGCCAACTCAGGGATGATGTCCCAGCCCGCCTCGCCGCGCACGAGGATCCGGCCACACGGACCCGGATCGCCGATGCCGGCGCCGATGCGGTGGCTCCGCCAGCGCTTGTTATCAGGCAGGTCCGCCAAATCGGGGCGATGACCTTCCCGTGTGTGCATCACGGGGTAGCCTTTGGCCCGGGCGACGGCCAGCACGCCGCGCAGTGGTGCTATGGGGGCGCGGGTCAGCGAAAGGTCGTAGCCCATGGTATCCACATATCCCCCCGGGCCACAAAAATCGATCTGCATGTCGATAATCAGCAGCAAGGTATTTTCCGGGCGCAAATCACCATTGAAGGGGAAGGGATAAGGATTGGCTTGGACGTAGGTAGGCATGAGCTTATTCCCCGGTGCCCAGGGCGGCCGGAGCGCCCGCCAGGCTGCGTTTGGGGGTGCAGGTGAACAGCATGATCACCAGGGTCAGAATATAGGGTGCGGCATTGAACAGGTAGTAATACGCCTGAATGCCGGCTGCCTGCAGGGCCGGTCCGACGGCTTGGGCGCCGCCGAACAGCAGTGAGGCATAGAGGCAGTAGCGGGGATTCCAGCGCGCGAAGATCACCAACGCCACCGCCATCAAGCCTTGGCCGCTGGACACCAAGCGGGTCCAGGAACCGGGATAGACCAGCGAGAGGAAGGCGCCGCCCAGGCCCGCGAAGAAACTGCCGGTCATGATGGAGAGCGTGCGTACCTTGAGGATAGAAATCCCTTGGGCCCGCGCCGCCGAAGGGTTATCACCGACCGCGCGAATGAAGAGGCCCCAGCGCGTGTTGTGGAAGAACCAGTGCAAGGCAAACGCCAACCCCACGCCCAACAGGAGCAGGGGACTGATCTTCAGGGCGGCTCGGATCTGGGGGACCTGGCTCCAGTTGCCCAGTTCGAACGACTCCAACGGTGGAGCGCTGGGCTGAATATAAGGGTCACCCAGCACAAACGCGAGGCCGCTGCCAAAAATGAACATGGCGATGCCGACGGCAATGTCATTGACTCTCGACCGTTGGGCGAGCCAGGCATGCATCAACCCGAGGCACATGCCGGCGAAACCAGCCGCCAGTACCCCGAGCCACGGAGACCCTGTTTTGCAGGCCACCGCGTAGGCGCTCATGGCGCCCAGGAGCAGGGTGCCTTCGAGGCCGAGGTTGATCTTGCCGCTTTTTTCCGTGAGACATTCCCCCAGGCTCACAAACAGGAAGGGGGCACTGCCGCGAATCGCCCCGGCGGCGATGGCTAGCGGCACGCCCAGCCAGCCGATGGAATCACCGGACATGGGCGGTCCTTTCTTGAAATATTCTGAAACGGCCGTAAAGCGAGTCGCTGAACAGGATCACCAGGAACACGATCCCCTGGAACACCAGGACCGTGGCGTCGGAGAGGTGATGCGCCCGCTGCAAAATGCCGCCACTCGCCAGGATACCGCCCAGCACGATGGAGACGAACAGAATGCCCAACCCGTTTTGGCGAGCCACAAAGGCGACCAGGATGCCGGCATAGCCGTAGCCGGCGGCCAACGATTCGTTAGCTCGGCCCTGCACGCCGGCCACCTCGGCCATCCCGGCCAGGCCCGCCGCCGCCCCCGCCAGGAAGCAGGTCAGGAGGCTGATCTTCCCCACCGAAAGCCCCACGATGCGAGCCGCTCGCAGGTTGCCGCCGATGGTGCGGACCTTAAAGCCAAAGACGGTGTGCTCCATGACGAACCACACGATCAAGCACGAGATCACGCCAAAGAGCAGGCCGTAATGCACCCGCGAGCCGGGCAGACTTCCCAGCAAGTTGGCCTCGGGGATCGGGTAGCTCGAGGGCTTGTTCAAACTCGCCGGGTCACGGATGGGCCCGTTGACCAGGTGATTGAGGATCGCGATGGCGATATAGTTCATGAGCAGACTGGCGATGACCTCACTGACCCCGCGGTAGAGCTTCATGGCGCCCATGGCCATGACCCAGGCTCCGCCCGCCAGCATGCCGGCCAGAGCCATCGCGACCAAGGCTGCCCAGGGAGGCGCCGAGGTCCAGGTCGCCCCGACCAGCACCGTCCCCAGCCCACCCATGACCAGCGCCCCTTCGTTTCCGATGACCAGCAATCCGAGGCGTAGCGGCAACGCCGTGCATAACGCGCAGAGCATGATGGGCGCCGCGCGAATGAGGGTGTTCTGGAAGGAGAACCAACTGCCGAAGGCCGCCGTATAGATCGACTCGTAAACTCCCAGCGGGCTCGCGCCCGCCAGGGCGCAGAACCCGCCGAACAACCCCATCGCCACCAGCAACGCGCCGGCCGGGAGCGTGATGGCTTCCGCCAGCCTTCGCCAATCGCGCGGCTCCTTAACCACCGGCGCTTCGGCAACGGCGGTGGTGGGAGCAAACCCCACGGCTTGGGCACTATCAAAGGGAGGAATCATGGTGTCCGGGAGAGGAGAAAAGACCTCTGGCCTAGCCGCCGGTCTTACCGATGACCCCTTCGACCATCCATCCCATCTGCTCGAGGGTGATGTCCTGCTGCTTGAGCTCGGATCCGGCCGGGATGACCACTTTGCCGGTATTGTCCTTGATCTCGCCCTTATAGATGACCATGGTGCCGTCCATGAATTTGGCTTTCGCGGCGTCGGCATCCGCTTTGGCCTTTTCGCTTACCATCGCGCCATAGGGAGAGACTTTGCAGAAGCCTTCCTTCAACCCGCCACGGATCAGGTGCGGGATGGAACCGCTGGAGAGCGTTTTCCCTTCGCGGATCCATTGAGCATATTGGGCATAGACGCTGGACCAATTCCATTCCGCCCCCGTGAGATAACCCTTGGGGGCCAGCGGAGATTGGTCCGCATGGTAGCCGGTGGCCATCACACCCCGCTTTTCGGCCGTGGTGACGATGACCTTCGGGCTATCGACGTGACAGGTGAGCACATCCACCCCCTGATCGATCAGGCTGTTCGCGGCTTCGGCTTCCTTCACCGGCAAGGACCAATCCCCGGTGAAGATAACCTGCACGGTGACCCCCGGGGTCACGCTGCGCGCGCCGAGGGTATAGCTGTTGATGTTGCGCAAGACCTGGGGAATCGGTTTGGCGGCGATGAAACCCAGTTTCTTGGATTTCGACATCTCCCCGGCTACGATGCCGCAGACGTACTCCGCTTCGTCGATATAGCCGAAGTAACTGCCGACATTGGCGGGGTGTTTGCCCGGTGTATAGAGCCCACCGCAATGCACAAACTGCACCTTGGGAAACTCTTTGGCCACTTTGAGAATGTGCGGATCGAAGTAACCGAAGGAGGTGGGAAACAGGACCGAGGCATGATCTTGAACGATCATTTCCCGCATCGTTTCCTGAACCGCCGTGGTTTCCGGCACGCTGGCTTCTTCAGCCGCTTTGACCCAGCCGAGTTTTTTTACCCCGGCGCAGCCTTCCGAGTGTGCCTGGTTGTAACCATAGTCGTCCTTGGGTCCCACGTAGATGAAGCCCATGGAGACCGGGTTGGCGGCGTTGGCGCCGATCGCCGCACCCGCGACGACAGCGGCCCCGGCGAAGGCGGCAAGTGATTTACACGTTTTGTTCATAATCTGGCAGGGGAGGGTGAATCGGTGGCGGGCGCAGCCCTCAGAAGAACATCGAAAGGCCGCAATAGACCTGGGTGGTGTCGCGGATCGCGTGCCCGGGCGCATTGAAGGAATTGAGGTGGTAGAGATTGTCATCCACAAAATACATGTACTTCACCCCGGCGTGAAAACTCCAGTGGCCGTAGCCTTGGGGCATGAAGTTCAGCGGGATCGAGGCCTTCAGCCCCACTTCCCAGAGTCCGACGACGGAACTGCTGGAGTAGAAATCGCCGTAAAAGCGATCGTCCGGCAGCAGGATGCGGCAGGGCGCTTCCAGCTTCAATCCTCCCGCCTTCTTGAAGGTGTAACTGGGATCGATGCCGACCTCGAAGTAAAAGCTGGATCCGGGCATGGCATGTTTGGCCCCCTTGTTTACCGGGGTTAACCCCAGCGACCCGGGCAAGGCGGCATCCGTGGCCTTGCCGTCCAACTCCTGCCAGAACTCAAGATACGGATGGAGCGCGAAGGCTTTGAGATAGTCGGAATCGTCGAAACTCAGTTTGGTGTCCAGATGTTGGGAAAGACCGATGTTCATGATCTGCATGTTGAACGCGGTATAGGTCACGTCCAATTTGAAACGCTTCGCCAAACCAACGGAAAAGCCCGCGATCGGATCGATCTCCAGCCACGCGGTCGTCGGCGCGGTCTTGTAGGTGGGTCCCGTCGTGCTGACCTGCGAGCTGGAAAAGTCATTCCAGACGCCGCCGACGAGCGTTACGTTGTTGATGAAGGAATCGCTCTTATAGACGTTGGCGAAGGCCAAGACCAGCGGTTGGAAGGTCAAGCCTTGGTCGGTGACCATCATGCCGCGTGGCGTTACGTACTCGTTGGCGAATTCGAAACTGGCCAGGGCGTCGAAGCGGGAAGGCGCGTCGTCGGCTTGCACCGTCATGGCCGTCAGGGGAAGCGCCAGGGCGAGGACGCTCGGCAAGCTGCTCACGGCGCGGGTCAGGCGGGACCGGAACTCGGTGGGTGCGGTAAATTTGTTGGTTCGTTTGTTCATAGCTAGTTCTGCGTTTTGGTTTGTGTCTAGTTCAACTGGGGCCCTCGTTAGCGACTATCGTGCCAAGCGTTGTGATCCGCCAGAATTGACCTATTTACCAGGTTTTACCAGCAACCGCGCCGCGCGGTCGCGGTGGGCCGCTGTTGCGATCGTCGCGGGTGAAACAGTTGAAACAGCCGGCGTCCCCGGGGTGGCGGCACCGTAAGCACCGCAGAAGAGAAAACGGTTGGTGGGCCGTTGATTTTCGCTTCTCCGGCCGTCAACGGTCGAAGACAGTGGGGCTGGACGGCCAGTCCAAGGCGGCTGGCGCGCCGCGTTGCAGCGCAGCGAAGGATCGGAAGCGGCCGGAGGAAACTTCAGTCGTGCGCGTGCGGCAGGTGGGCCGCGTGACGCCAGGCGTGGGATAGGTGGTCGATGATCGTGTCCACGCCCTGCCCGGAGCGTACCTGGGCGAAGACAAACGGTCCGGCGCCGCGCATAGACCGGGCGTCGCGTTCCATGACCGCCAGGTCCGCGCCCACCGCGACCGCGAGATCGGTTTTATTGATCACCAGCAAGTCCGATTGGGTGATGCCGGGACCACCCTTGCGGGGGATCTTGTCGCCACCCGCCACGTCGATGACATAGACGGTATAATCGGCCAATTCCCGACTGAAATGGGCGGCGAGGTTGTCCCCCCCGGACTCAATGAGCAGCAAGTCCGGATGGAAGGCGCGGTGCAGTTCCTCCAGTGCCAGGAGATTGGCGGAAATATCTTCGCGAATGGCGGCGTGGGGGCATCCGCCGGTCTCGACGGCCCGGATGCGCTCGGCGGGCAGGGCGCCGTGGCGGATGAGGAATTCGCCGTCCTCCCGGGTGAAAATGTCGTTGGTAACGGCCGCGAGGCTCATGCGCTCGCGCAGGCACTGGCAGAGGGCCAGTAACAAGGCGGTCTTCCCGCTGCCCACCGGGCCGCCGACTCCCACGGTAAACGCCCGGTCCTGGAAATCGCGGATACGGGGCAGCTCCCGATTCTGGAAGAGGCCTGGATGATCCAGCGGGCCGTGGGTGTGCGGGTGAGCAAGGTGTTGGTGTGAAGGGCTCATGTCTGGAAGAGGCGGGAGTAGAGGCGATCCTGGGTGCCCTGCAGGATTTCCAGGAGCGGCGCCGTCTGTGCCGCATCCTGGGCGCGGAGCCCCTCGCAGCGGCATTTAATCTGTTCCGCCAGTGGTGCCAGGCGCGCCTGCATCCACTGTCCGTCCATGGG
>Ga0316225_1002012_pt1 | contig 17630 bp, 8 predicted proteins | sample TBH18015metaG_FD_206010 | JGI IMG/M metagenome (GOLD analysis project Ga0316225, IMG submission 206010) | Freshwater microbial communities from Trout Bog Lake, Wisconsin, USA - TBH18015 | ecosystem: Environmental > Aquatic > Freshwater > Lake > Hypolimnion/Profundal zone | place: USA: Wisconsin... | reverse complement strand
TGAGCACGCTAAACCAGAAGATTAAGCGGCTAAACGTGGAGGTGAAGAAACGCGCGCGGGAGTAGCAATTGCAGACGAACCCACGGGGAATAGGAGAGGGCGCGCACTGCTACAATCGAAGTGCGCCGGGATGGCGGAACTGGCAGACGCAGCGGACTCAAAATCCGCCGATCGCAAGGTCGTGGGGGTTCGACCCCCCCTCCCGGCACCAAGTAAATCAATGCCTTGCTCAGTCAACGTATCTACGGATGCATTTACTGTGCTCAAACTATGCCCAAAATGGGAGACTAGAATTTGCGAACTAAGAATCCTCAACGTAATCGACTTCCATACTGCATGGTTTGCTGACGGAATAGCTGCCTTTGGTATGACGGGTATGCATTTGTGCTATCGGAGCCTGAATATATCTAGCTACAAGCATCTTGTGATGTAGGTCACTGCGGGAATTTGTGTCCATGGTAGGCTGAGATCATGTTGTGTGGACTCGGCCAACGGACAGCGGTTGCAGTCGCCCTTATGGGTGTGCTGCTGCTCTCGGTTGGGACGTGCGTGCTTCCGGCCCAACGCGCGGCGCATAGCTGCTGCCAACACATGGGCATGCCGTGCGTGCCTGCCAAAGCAAGCTGCTGTACAGCCAGCCCACAGGCGCCAGTTGCAGTCATCACCACTACCCTTTCTGGTAGTGCACAAATGGCTATCGTCCAGGTTTCACTGCAAGCCGGTGACAACTCTGTCACGGGCATGTTTATGAGCGCCGCGGCCCTTCCTTCACAGTCACCTCCACCCGGCATCTTCAACCTGCGACTCTAAATCATTCTTCTTCTCCGTGATCCTCCGGTGTGCGCGATGTTGCGCCCCGGGCCATCTCCTCCTTTCTAGCAGTGCGGAGCTGAAGAGTGAAGAACATCTATTGTTTGGCGTCGGCTGTGCTGGCGCTGTCGATCGCATCGTCTATCGGTTGCCGAGGGCAGTATGCAACGGGCCTCCCATCTATTCCTGATTCGACTATTGCTTCTGCGTCAGACGCGACACTTGCGTCGGCACAACTCACGGTCGAGCAGGCGGTTGAGGATGCGCTTACAGGCAATCCTGAGATACGCGCCGCAGTGAGACGTCTCTCACTGGCGCTGAGCAAGACTACGACTGCGCGCACCCTGGACGATCCCATGTTGATGGTGCGCGATTGGGACACGCCGATCCGTAAACCATGGGACCTGAATCAAGCGCAGTTGATGGTGTCGTTACAGCAGACTATTCCTGGCAAGGACAAGCGCGATCTGCGCGGCAAGATCGCCGTAGACGATTTGGATGCGGCCAGGGATGAGTTGGAAAGCACACGGCAACAGGTTGCAGCCAGTGTGCGTGAGGCTTGTGCCGCTTTATTGCGTAACGCCGATGAGAGAAAGCTACACAACCAGCAGGCTGTCGTGTTGAACCAGGCACTTTCTGCAGTGCTGGCGGAGTACACCACCGGAAAGGCACCGCAGGTGGATGTGTTGCGCGCACAGATGGCACTGACGCGGCTGAGTGAGCACATGATTGAACTGGATGAGGAGCGCGATGACGCGCGCGCGCTATTGAATGAGTTGATAGGCCGCTCGCCCGATGAGGCGGTGGAGATCGTGGGCAGTTATCGAAGCTCCCAGACGCTGCCACCCATCGAAGCCCTAAAGCAGATGGCCATCGAGCATCGCCCGGAGCTTGCCGCACTGCGCAAACAGATTACGAAATCCAGCGACGAGGGACGGTTGGCGCGGCTAGCGATGAAACCCGACCTTACGGTTGCCGCGGGAGTGATGCTGATGCCGACCGGCTCCATCTCTCGAACTGCGTACATGGCCGAGATCAGCATGAATCTTCCGTCACTTAATCGAGCACGCCACGATGGTGAGGCAAAGCTGGCCGACGCTACGACCGATGTGGCTCAGGCTGAATTGGATGCACGCACGTCCTCGGTGTTTCTTGAAATCCGTCAGGCAGAGATTGTTGTGCAATCCGCACAACGACGTGGGAAGCTCTATCGCGACACGCTACTGCCACAGGCTGAGGCCGCCTTCAAGGCGTCGACGGCTGCGTACCAGAACAATCGCGGCGAGTTCACCAATCTGATCGACAGCCAGAACCTGTTACTCGAGATTCGCAACGACACATTCAAGGCTCTAGCGGAAGAAGACGCGGGCAGCGCACAACTGGAGCGTGCGATTGGCGTGGCTTTACCCAACATTCCATCGGCCCAATCCAGCAATGACATTCCCAACTTCAGCATCGAGAGGACAAGCAAATGACCATCAAGGAAAAGAAGCTATTCGTAATCGGAACCGCAACAGGACTGGTTGTCGCCGTGCTTGCGGCTGCGATTCTGATCGTCAGTGGACACCATACCTACGCTGCGGAGACGTCATCGTCGGCTATGAGGGCGATGAAGCAGTCTGTGTCAACTGTGCCATCAGACGCAGACCAGGGAACGCAACCGGGCACGACGCTGGAGCTGACTCCCGCAGAAATTACGGCGGCGGGCGTACAAGTTGCAGAGGTTCGCACGGCGGCGTTGAAGACGGACATCGATGCGTTTGGCCGTGTGGAGCAGCCGGAGGCGCAGCTTGCAGCGGTGAGTGCGCGCATCAGCGGGCGCGTGGACAAGCTGTATGTGCAATACACCGGCGAGAGTGTGCGACGCGGTCAGGCAGTGGCCGATGTATACAGCCCCGAGGTAGCAACAGCCGTGGAGGATTATCGGCTGGCCCAGGAGAACCGCAAGCAACTGCGCGACTCCGACGATGCCGGTGCACGCGCGCAGGCTGATGCGCTGGTGAACGCGAGCCAGCGCAAGCTGGAGCTATGGGGAGTCAATAAAGAGCAGATAGAGGCGCCTGAAGCGGGTGGTGTGCCGCACACTACGCTTTATGCCTCTGCGTCGGGAAGCGTAGTGGAACGAAAGGTGACGCAGGGACAGTATGTGAATGCGGGCGATACGCTCTTCACCGTTGCCGATCTCAGCCAAGTATGGATCAAGGCCGATGTCTACGAAGACCAATTACCGCAGATTCGCAGTGGTCAGGAGGTAGAGATCACATCAGAGGCACTACCCAACCGTACACTGCATGGCCATGTGGACTTCATTGAACCGGTGGCCAATCCGCAGACGCGTACCGTTCCGGTACATGTGCATGTGGCCAATCCGAGTATGAGGTTGTTGCCCGGCATGTTTATCAACGCCACATTCGTCAGCCGCGCTGCAACCCAATCCGTGGTTGTGCCACGCTCTGCGGTGCTCGACACAGGGTCGCGGAAGATCGTCTATCTGGCACGTCCCAACGGCGTGTTTGAAGCGCGCGAAGTAGCAGTTGGCATGCCTTCCGACGATCTCTTCCCGGTAACCAGCGGCCTTGTACTGGGCGACATGGTGGTGCTCAGCGGAAACTTTCTGATCGATTCGCAGGCGCACCTCAGCAGTGGCATGTCTGGGATGTATGGCGGATCGAAGGAGTTTGCCGCGAGTGCTTCCGCTTCATCCCCAGCATCGAGAAGCAGCGCCGCACCCACAGCAAAGATCAATCTGCAAACTGACACGCCTCTGAAAGCAGGCTCAGATAACGTCTTTAGCGCCGCTGTAGCTGGACCAGATGGCAAGCCGATCACCGACGCGCATGTCACAGTGACTCTGGTGATGCCTGCGATGCCGTCCATGGGAATGCCGGAGATGAAGAGCACGTTCGAGTTGCCGTGGTCAGTTAGCAAGCAGATGTATGTGGGCAAGGGACAGCCGGGGATGTCGGGCTCGTGGAGTGTGACCGTCGAAGCGAGCAGAAACGGCGTAGTGATCGCAACGTTCCACACGCACCTGAGCGCGAAGTAGGAGACGGCCATGATTAACCAATTGATCGAGTTCTCGCTCAAGAACCGCTGGATGGTATTGATCGCCTACGCCGTACTGGCGGGCTGTGGCTACTGGGCGCTGCTACGCACGCCGATCGATGCGATCCCCGACCTAAGCGAGAACCAGGTCATCGTCTTCACTGACTGGGCTGGCCGCAGCCCACAGGAGGTGGAAGACCAGATTACCTATCCACTGACGGTCAATCTGCAAGGCTTGCCGCATGTACGAACGGTGCGTTCACAGTCTGCCTTCGGGTTTTCGATGGTGAATGTCATCTTCGAGGATTCGGTGGACATTTACTTCGCGCGCACGCGCGTGCTGGAGCGACTAAGCCTTGCGGGCAGCTTCCTTCCTGCAGGCGTGACACCGATGATGGGACCGGACGCAACCGGCGTGGGTCAGGTCTTCTGGTATACGGTGGAGGGCCCATACGACAGCGGCACATTGCACTCGCTGCAGGATTGGTTCATCAAGTATCAGCTCAACTCCGTGCCCGGTGTTGCGGAGGTGGCCAGTGTTGGCGGCTTCGTGAAGCAGTACCAGGTCGACCTTGATCCCATGAAGCTGCGCGCCTACAACATTGCACTGAAGGATGTGGTGGGCGCAGTCGAACGCAGCAACAACAACGTCGGCGCGAAGGTAATGGAGGTGGGCAGCACCGAAGATATGGTGCGCGGCATTGGGCTAATCGGTGGACTAAAGGACATCGAAGACATCTCACTCGGCGCGTATAACGGCACGCCGGTCACGGTTGGCAATGTTGCCAGTGTGCAGCTCGGGCCGGAGTTCCGTCGCGGCGTGCTTGATAAAGATGGCAAGGAGGCCGTCGGCGGCGTTGTTGTCATCCGTTATGGAGCCAATGCGCGCGAGGTGATCGCTGCCATCAAGCAGAAGATTGACGAAATCCAGCCGGGCCTTCCCGCCGGCGTCAAGATCATCCCGTTCTACGATCGCGGCATTCTCATCGATCACGCCGTGGATACGCTGCGTCATGCGCTGATCGAAGAGATTCTTTTGGTCACGCTGGCACACATCCTCTTTCTCTGGCACTTCCGCAGCATTCTTGTGGTCACTATTCCACTGCCACTCGCCGTACTTGGTGCGTTTCTGTTCATGAGAGGGATGGATATCTCGTCGAACATCATGTCGCTGGGCGGCATCGCAATCGCCATCGGAGTACTGGTGGATGCAGGGATTGTGATGACGGAAAACGTAATCCGTCAAGCCGAAGAGTATGAACACGAGCATGGCAACTATCGCGAATACATCTGGGAGATCACCCTGAATGCCGCACGTCTTGTGGGCCGGCCCATCTCCTTCGCCATGGTTATTATCATTCTGGCCTTCGTTCCCGTTTTTGCGCTGACCGGCATGGAAGGCAAGATGTTTCACCCGTTGGCGTTTACCAAGACGTTCGCCATGCTGTGCTCCACCATTATGGCCATCACACTGGTACCGGTGCTCTGCACATTTCTTATTCGCGGTAAGCTGCATCGCGAGGATGAAAACCCTATCATGCGTGTACTGCGCGCCCTCTATCGGCCCACATTAAGTTTGGCGCTGCGCCATCGCGCAATCACGCTAACTGCCGCGCTGGCCCTCTTCTGTGCCGCACTCTACACGGCCACAACAATTGGATCGGAGTTCATGCCACCACTGGATGAAGAGACGGCACTGTTCATGCCTATCACTGATCCGCGCATCTCTCTGTCTAAGGCGACCGAGATTCTTCGCCAGCAGGACGCGATCATCTCCGCCGATCCTCAGGTCGCAATGGTGGTGGGCAAGGTAGGCCGCGCCGAGACATCCACGGATCCAGCGCCCGTCAACATGAGCGAGACCACCATCACTTTCAAGCCGAAGGACCAGTGGCCGAAGGGATTGACGAAAGATGCAATCCTGGCGCGGTTGGATAATGAGCTACAGATTCCCGGCGTCACCAACATCTGGACTCAGCCCATCCGCAATCGCATCGACATGCTCTCTACCGGCATACGCACGCAGATTGGCATCAAGGTTTTCGGTCCGGACCTGCGTGTGATCGAGCAGATGTCGGAGGAGATCAAGCAGGTTGTGCAGCGGATTCCGGATGCAGTCGATCTGTACGCCGAACGCACCACAGGCGCGCCGTATCTGGAGATGACTGTGGACCGCGCGGCGGCGGACCGCTATGGATTGAATGTGGCCGATGTAGAGGACGTGATCGAAACCGCCATCGGCGGAAAAAATCTGACTACCACTATCGAGGGCCGTCAGCGTTTTCCGGTACGCGTCCGCTATGCACGCGACTTCCGCGAAAACCCGCAGCAGCTTGGTGAGGTCCTGGTCACCGGCAGCAATGGCGCGCAGGTACCGCTCAGCGAGGTGGTGAAGATCAACACTACCATGGGGCCATCGATGATCAGCAGCGAAAATGGTCTGCTGCGCGGGGCCGTGCTTCTGAATGTTCGTGGTCGCGATGTCGGCGGATTCGTCGATCAGGCCAAGCGAGCAGTGGCTCAGCAGGTGCAGATGCCGCCGGGCTACTACGTGGAGTGGAGCGGCCAGTACGAGAACCAGATCAGCGCGCGCAAACGGCTGGAGTTAGTAATTCCCATGGTTCTACTGGTGATCTTCGCACTGCTCTATCGCACCTACAACTCCGCGAAGGAAGCGGCACACGTCTTGCTGGCTGTTCCGTTCGCACTCAGCGGCGGTGTCTTCCTGGTCAAACTGCTGGGCTTGAACTTCTCAGTAGCAGTATGGGTTGGCTTCATTGCGCTCTTCGGAACTGCCGTACAAACCGGCGTCGTAATGGTGATCTATCTCAACGAGGCGGTCGCGCGTCGCATCGCGGCAGACGGTCAACTGACAATCGCCGGCCTGCATAGCGCTGTGATGGAGGGAGCGCTGCTACGCCTTCGCCCCAAGGTGATGACGGTCGCAACGGTGGTGGCTGGCTTGCTGCCATTGCTCTGGTCCACACGCACCGGTGCGGAGTTCATGCGTCCACTCGCTGCTCCAGTGCTGGGTGGAATGCTTAGTTCATTGCTGCATGTGCTCATCGTGACGCCCGTGATCTTTACCTGGCTGCGCGAGCGTGAGTTAAAAATCTGTATGAGTAAAAAAACGCGGCTAACTCATCTAGCTTCGGATTTCGCAGAACATTCAGTGGATTAATAAGTGCGACACTCCTCATCGGGCATGAAAATAACCTGCATCCTCGAACTACCTGAATCATCTATATGGAACCGACTCGTTGAGCATCCCCCACTGTGTTGTGTTGGAGAAAACCTTGTCCCAGATATTGAAGTATCTGTGCGCGGTTAAGCGCACCCTTGCTCCTAATCGCCCTTACGCTGTTTCCAAGCCCACAAATTCCACTTTGGTAAAGCTAGCGACGGTGTGCCTGCTTGCCTTGTGTGCAGCCGTGCCCGCGTTGGCCACAGCGCCAGTGACGCAGACAGGCACGGTTGGTCCGTTGACCTTTCCCAGCACGGCGTTAGGCAGCACAAGCGCAGCACAGACGCTGACCTTTAGCGTCAGCGGCTCCACCGCCATTGGCGCGATCAATTATCTAACTCTGGGCGCGACCAACCTTGACTTCAAGGCCCTTACCAATGACAGCAGTGGAACGCTCTGCCATACCGGTGTTTACTCCGCTACCACCACCTGCACCTTGGATGTCACGTTCACTCCCACTGCCACGGGACTCCGCATGGGCGCGGTGCAGATTCTGGACAATGCCACGCCTACGCCCAATGTGCTCGCCACCGTCTACGTGAGTGGCTCAGGCGTGGGGCCACAGATCTTTGCGCCGTCATCGACGGTCTCTCTGGGTGGAGGACAATTTACAGATCCTGTAGGTCTTGCGATCGATGGCAATGGGAATGTTTATGTTGCGAATGAAGGCAGCACTACCCTATCTGAGGTGCCGTCAGGTTGCCTGACAACGAGCTGCCTTAATACGATAAATACTACCTATAACCGGCCATTTGGATTGGCTATCGACGGTGCCGGGAACCTCTACGTAGCATTTCCCCTGAGCGGCGTGTTTTACATGATCACTCCTGCTTGCGCCGCCACCAACAGTACAAGTTGCTACACCAAACCCGGTTTGGGTTATTCCTACGGTCGTCCCCAGGATATTGCCGTCGATGGTAGTGGCAATCTCTACGTCGTTGATGGCTTATACGGGACTATCTTGATGTTGACACCCAACTGCACCAGCGCCAGTTGTGTCTCAAAGCTGGGTGGAACATTTGCCTTTAGTAGCCCTTCTGGAGTCGCGGTGGATTCCAGTGGCAATGTCTATGTTGTAGATGGCGCAGCCAATGCTCTCTATATGATGACGCCCAACTGCACCAGCGCCAGCTGTGTATCAACACTTGGCGGCGGATTTAGTTCGCCCTATGGCGTGGCGACCGACAACAAAGGAAATCTCTATGTAACAGGTTACGGTGACTCAACTCTGAAAAAGCTTCCTGTCACTTGCACAAACGCAAGCTGTGTTACGACACTTCTCTCAAATGTCAGCCATCCTACTTATGTAAAGCTGGACTCCAACGGCAATCTATATTATGCCAGTGCATTCTCAACCGTAACTGAGATTGAGTCGGCGCAGCCCAGTTACAATTACACCTATTCCACAAGCAATGTAGGCCAAAGCAGTTCTGACAGCCCCCACACCTTTACACTGACCAATAACGGCACATCTGCTCTGACTTTCACAGTTCCCACCACGGGTACAAACCCGGCACTGGGGGGTTCGGTGCCCGCCAGCTACTCGCTCAACAGCACCAGTTCGGGTACTTGCCCGCTGCTGACGCCTAGCAGCAGTACACCGCAGACACTCGCTGCAGGTGCAAGTTGCACGCTGCCCATCAGCTTTACGCCCACCGCAACCAGCAACGCTGCCACATTGACCGTAGCGTACAGCACGCAGAACGTGACAAATGGAACGCAAGTCATCAACCTCTCTGGCACAGGCGTAGCTCCGTCCGTGACTGGTTTCAGCATCACGGGGCTTGTCGCGAGCACGATGGCCGGCACGTCACAGACGTTCACGGTAACGGCGCTGAACGGCGGCAGCACGGCCACCAACTACACCGGTCCCATTAAATTCACATCGACGGACAGCTCAGCAGTCCTGCCCAGCGGCACGTCGCTAACGGCAGGGGTGGGTACCTTCACGGTGACCTTCAAGACGGCCGGGGTGCAGACCATCACCGTGGCCGACAACAGCGGCTCGCCCTCTCAGATTTCATCGAACGTGACGGTCAGCGCGGCAACAGCGTCCCTGGTGAATGTGGCGTCAGGCACAGGCCAGAGTGCGGTGATCGGCGCGGCGTTTACCAATCCCCTGATGGTGCAGGTGCTGGATGCCTTCAGCAATCCGATCAGCGGTAACGTAGTTACGTTCACGCCCCCCACCAGCGGGGCCAGTGCTTCGCTGTCCTCCTCCTGCACAACATCCACGACGTCTCCCGTGGGCACCTGCTCGGTGACGGCGACGGCGAACGGCACGGCGAGCAGCACCGCCTATACGGTGAGCGCGAAGGCAACCGGCGTCACAACGGCGGCCAGCTTCTCACTGACAAACATCAAGGCCAGTCCCACGCTGACGGTAACGGCATCGCCCATTACGCTGGTCTACGGCCAGCCAGTGACGATCAAGGCCACCTCCTCGATCACCAGCGCAGGCGGCAGTTCGCCCACCGGTGCAGTTACGTTCTACGACAACACCACTACACTGTCGCCCACTTCCACACCGGCGAGCGGTGTCTCCACCTTCAGCACTACAGCTTTGGTCGGGTCGCAGACCTATGCTGCTGCTACGGCGGCGGACAGCAACTTCAACGCGGTCGCGGAATCGTATGCCTCGGCAATCGTGGTGGGCAAGGCCAGCTCGACGCTAACCGGGCCGACAGCACAGCCGGTGCTGGTGACGGTCAACACGGCGGGAAGTGTACCGGTCAGCGTGACCGGCCAGTACAGCGGAACCGGCGTAAGCGCGCCCAGCGGCAGCGTGGGTTACAGCATTACGCCAAGCGCAGGCGGCAGCGCTGTCGCATCGGGTACGGCAACCATCAGCTCGGGCACAGCTACGGTACCGGTGGTGTCCACGCTTGCAGCCGGCAGCTACAACATTGCGCTGACCTACGCCGGAGACAGCAACTACGCAGCTTCTACAGGCATTACGGTCACGCTACAGGTGGGTCAGATCGCGCAGACGATCAGCTTCTCTCCTGCAACGCCAGTGACCTATGGGGTCTCGCCGATCACGCTGAGTGCAACCGGAGGCGGCTCCAGCAACGCAGTTACCTTCAGCGTAGTCTCCGGGCCGGGAACCATCAGCGGAAGCACATTGACGGTGACTGGCGCGGGCACCATCGTGGTTGCGGCCAACCAGGCCGGCAACACCACTTACTCGGCGGCGACACAGGTAACGGGAAGCATCGTGGTGAATAAGGCAGCACTCACGGTTATCGCAAACGCGGCCACAAGCGTCTATGGCGCTGCGTTCCCAACCTTCACCGGGACGCTGACCGGTGTTGTCGGAAGCGATGGCATCACGGCAACCTATAGCACTACGGCGACGCCCACCTCGCCGGCGGGCGGCAGCTACACCATTACGGCCACGCTGGTTGATCCCAACTCGAAGCTGGGCAACTACACGGTGACCAACACCCCGGCGGCCCTCACCATCACCAAGGCGACGCCAACCGATGCGCTGGCGGCCTCTGCCAGCTCGATCCTCACCCAGAACAACGAGACGCTGACCGTGACCGTCAGCTCCACTGCCAGCGTTCCCACCGGCTTTGTGAACTTCCTTGACGGCACTACGTTGCTTGCCACGGTTCCCCTGACCAACGGCGTGGCCGTGCTCAGCACCTCGTTGCTGTCCATCGCTACACACAGCATCACTGCGGTCTATAGCGGCGACACCAACTTCGTTACTGTCAGCAGCGCTGCGCAGAGTATCACGGTGCAGGACTTTAATCTGGCGATCTCGGTGAGCAGTGGAAGTGCCTCGGCAACCAGCTTGACCGCGCTGCCGGGGGCAACGGCAGTGTACACATTCACGCTGAGCCCGGTGGGCAGTACCACCTTCCCCGCGATAGTTACGCTGTCGGCCAGCGGCCTGCCCGCAGGCGCGACGGCAACCTTCTCACCCGCGACTCTGGCCGCAGGTAGTGGATCGACCAACGTGACGTTGACCATTCAGCTGCCGACATCGACGGCGAAGTTGCAACCGGCCAACCGCTTTGGACAAGGATTTGCACCGTTCGCGCTTGCCCTGCTGCTGTTGCCCTTCGCGGGACGCATGCGCCGTGCAGGGAAGCGGCTGGGGCGTGGCCTATCGCTGGCATTATTGCTGCTGGTTGGTCTTGCCGCGACGGTTGGTCTAACCGGCTGCGGTTACTCCTCCGGCTTCTTCGGACAGTCGCAGCAGACCTACACCGTGACTGTGACCGGGACCTCCGGCGCGCTGGCGCACTCCACCACTGTCACACTCACGGTTGAATAACAAAGGAGAGATAGATGCAACGTACGATTTGTGGAAGTGTGCTCCTCTGTGCAGTATTGATGACGACCGGTGTCGCGTGCGCGCAACAGGCGCATGCGAATCTGCTGCCCGGAATCGTCTCAGCCGATGTCGCCCTCACCTACAACCTGGAGCGGGCCAAGATCGCCTCCAGTAACTGCGGCTGCTTCTGGCTGAACGGAGCCGGCGCGGAGGTTGCTGTGCCGGTCTATCACGGGGTCAGCGCCGTGGCTAGCTTCGGCGGAGTAACCGCCTCCAATATCACTCCGGGTGTGGATCTGAGCAAGGTCAGCTATGTCTTCGGGCCGCGCTACACCTACGATATCTCGCACTACAGCGGCATTGCCACACGCGGACACAGCACGCATCTCTTCGGCGAGGCTTTGTTCGGCGGGACTCATGCCTTCAACAGCTCTTTCCCCGCAACGGGAGGCGCTGTCTCCTCTGCCAACTCCTTTGCCCTGCAGTTGGGCGGCGGCGTGGATATCGCCCTGAGCCGGGGCTTCGGAGTGCGCGCACTACAGGTGGACTACATACGAACCAGCCTGCCCAACAACGCCTCCAACACCCAAAACGATCTGCGCATCGCCTTCGGCGTTACCTATCACATGGGCAAACACTGAGCGATGAGGCTGTATTTCAGTACCAACCCGAATGCCAGTCATCGTCTTTGAACTGTCTGCTGAAATCTGTATTACGGCAACTACAATTCTCTAGTTTCGGTGGCTGACATGGGGCAGGTGGCCTGGAACTCTGAGGTGTTATCGTTGCCGCAGCGTCAGGCCTTTGCAGATCGGAGGTTCGTGGACTGAAGTGGTTGAACTGCGACTTCAAGAATCAACTGTTCCTGCTCCATTAAGCAGCGTGAGCAAGCACCAGACTAAATCAAGACAGAGGCGTCTCGGCGGAGCCTGCCTATGTCGCCTGGGCTGGTACGACTGGTCTGCGTCGCGGCGAGCTCATCGCACTGCGGTGGCGCGACATCGACTTCGACAATAACCAGGCCAGCGTACTGTATTCGGTTTGGCGGAACGTCATGGGCGACGCCAAGACAGAAGCTTCTCGCAAGCCCGTACCGTTGCCGAAGTTCCTGGTCGTCGCGATGAAGGAATGACGGTTGGCGTCGCTGTACAAGAGTGACGACGACTTCCTGTTTCCATCCATCCGGATGAAGGGGGCCACACCAATCTCACCGGACTCGATCCTCAAGAAAGCTATCCGGCCGGCTCTCACCAGGCTGGATATCAAGAAAAGAATCGGGGGGCACTCGTTCTGTCATGGCCTTGGCACTATGCTTCGACAGCATGGCGCGGACGTGAAGGTTGCCCAGGAGATGCAACGCCACGCCAACCCGCGGATCACTCTTGCGATCTATCAGCAGGCTGTGAGCGAGGAGAAGCGCGTCGCACAGAACCAAGTGTGCAACACTTTATTCGACGGAGGGTTTTCTATTGAACCCTTCAGGACCCTAGAGGAAGATACAACTTGAGAAGCATCAACCATAAACGACCTGGATTCTGGTGTTTATGGCGGGGACGACGGGGCTCGAACCCGCGACCTCTGCCGTGACAGAATGGCAACTCTATTAGAATCTTAGAGTTATAAGGAATCAAGGGGAACGAAAAGGCACAGAAAGGAGCGTTCGGAATCCATATTGTGCCCTCGTTTGTGCCCTCGTTTGGGGAGAGACGGTGGTTAATCTGAAACCCTAACCAAGCTCAGGCGGACTGGCACCTGTCCTGAGCATCAAAAATACAAACGATAGGGTGTGACCCCACCAGTCATCGCTTCTTCGGATCGGCGATTTGGCATCTCCATACAACAAGAAATAAAATGCACATAATGGCCATATTATGTGTATAATAAATCTTATTATGAGCAGAATCACTCCAAGCCTCCTACCACGCATCTCACGCCTGCTCAATGAAGTTGGCATGCATCTCAAGCTGGCACGTCTCAGGCGAAGATACTCGTCGGAGATCGTAGCGCAACGGGCCGGAATCACGAGACGCACGCTATCCAAAGTGGAGCAGGGAGATCCTGCAGTTGCTTTGGGTGTGTATGCGCGTGTCATGCAGGCATTGAGACTGGAGGACGACCTGGCGCTCCTGGGAGCCGACGACGAGCTCGGGCGGAAACTACAGGACGCAGGAATCACCCCGAAGCTGAGAGCTCCCAAACGAGCCTCAGTTGCTAAGGTTGAAACAGTCCAAGGACGTGATTGATGTCAGGCATGGAAACAGTTGAAGTCTATCTTGACGCCGATCAGATGGCGGGGCCGAACCTGATGGGAACACTTCATTGTCAGCGGAGCGGTAAGGGAGAGTTGTTTTCCTTCAAATACGACAAAACTTGGATCGCCCGCGCTGAAGCCTTCGCTTTCGACCCTGACCTCGCACTCGCTGAAGCTCATCAGTACCCATCCGCCGACAGATCGAATTTCGGCATCTTTACTGATTCATCTCCGGATCGTTGGGGGCGCCTGCTGTTGCAGCGCAGGGAGAACGTGCGCGCGCGCCATGAGGGTCGTCGCCCTCGGACCCTGACGGAGTCGGATTATCTCCTGGGTGTCCATGATGAAACTCGACTTGGTGCGCTGCGTTTCAAACTTCCTAATGGCCCCTATGTGGACAGCGACACAGAATTGGCCGCGCCACCCCTGACATCCCTCCGGGTGATGCAAGCGGCCAGTCTTCAGTTCGAGCAGCACATAACCGAGGAAGAACATCCCGAGTACGAGAGGTGGCTCACGCAACTCATCGCTCCCGGGACATCCCTTGGTGGTGCACGACCCAAGGCTTCGGTACGCGATGAAAGCGGTGCCCTTTGCATGGCCAAGTTTCCGAGCCATCAAGACACTCGGGATGTTGGAGCTTGGGAGCTAGTGGCCAATTCACTCGCGCGGAAAGCAGGCATCCATGTACCCGATGCCAGGCCGCTTCGTTTCGATGAGAGCGCGTTCACGACGTTCCTTGTGAGGAGGTTCGATCGTACTGCGGAGGGAAGACGTCTTGCATTCGTTTCTGCGATGACCCTCACCCAGCATAAGGATGGAGACGTGGGAGCAAGTTACCTCGAGCTTGTCGAACTTCTCCAATCCCGAGGCGCCGACACCGTTGCCGACTGTGAGCAGTTGTTCCGTCGGGTTCTGTTCAACATTCTCATCCACAACACGGATGATCACCTGCGCAACCACGGCTTTTTTATCGACGGGCGCGGTATTCGTCTTTCGCCGGCCTATGACATCAATCCCTCTGTTTATCGCAACGAACTCTCACTAGCCATCGACGAGACGGATTCGACCTGCGATGTCTCGGTAGCAATGAACGCATACAAGAGTTATGGCATCTCCGCCACGCAAGCGGACAATGCTCTAAAGTCCGTCGAGGCGACTGTCGCCGGCTGGAGTGCAGAGGCGAACAGGTTCAGAATTGCCAGGGCAGAACAAGCTCTCATGGCAGCAGCGTTTGAAGGATAAGCAGTCTCCACGGCGATCCATCTCGTGACCCAATTATTGTCACGAAGCCATGCGGTCGCGGGTTGCGGCAATCGGTTGTTTGTGACAGTGCAACGACACCAATGCGTTGTTCTTCGGCCGTCCTTCGGTCCGGGTTCCTCCACGAGGACGCAACGCCCAACACATGTGCCTTCAAAAGACTTGAATCTAGGCATCCACAACGACCTCGCCCTTCTCATCGAGCATGATTTGCGGGATCGGTCTGAGCGGTAGATTCAACGCATACCGGGCGTGCTTCCTTTCTCCTGTTCGGATGAGTGCGCCCTGTTGGACGAGGTCGGCAAGGTCGCGTGTCGTGGTTGCGGGAGATGAGTCGGCAATTGTGTTGTAGTTGCCTGCACTGAGTCCACCCCTGAATCCCTCCGGGCCTTCTTCCAGCATTCGCAGGATGACCTTCTTTTGCCGGGCATTGAGCGTGTCGTTGAGACGATCGAGCAGTTTGGTCTTGTCGATCAGGAACTCGACTTGGACGGTCGTACGAAGCTGTGCCTCGATGGCGATTCCAGCGAACCAGGCCAGCCATTCCGTGACCTCGTTGCGTTTATTGGCAGCCTCAAGTGCGTCGTAGTAGCTACGGTGGTGAGCGAGGATGGCTGTCCCCAACGCGATAAGGATCGTCTGGCCAAAGCTCTGGACCAGGGCCTTTTCGGCGATCGCTCGACCGATGCGGCCATTGCCGTCTTCGAACGGATGGATCGACTCGAAATAGACGTGGGCAAGGCCAGCTCGCGTCAGTGCCGGAAGGGGTTCCGAGCCATCAGGTGTTGTACGGTTGAACCACGCGATGAGACGCTCCATCTCGTCCGGGACTCGATCGGATGGTGGTGCCTCAAAGTGGATTTTGGGCGCATACGTTGCCCCCGAGATCACCTGCATGGGGTCGCTGCTGGTTCGATAGCAGCCAACGTCGCGCAGATCTTTACGGCCAGACATCACCATCCGGTGCCATCTGAAGAGCATTTCAGTAGAGAGCGGAACCGGAACACTGCGGTACAGGCTGACCATCAGCTCCGAAATGCCCTGTTCTGCTGGCGCAACGAGACGGTCTTCTGTTGTCAATCCAAGTTGCCGTTGAATCGAAGATTGGACACTGGCCCGGTTCAGATACTCCCCTTCGATCTCCGAGGTGGTGAGGGCCTCAACGCTCATTTCGTCGACCGAGAGTTGGGCCAGCTCCGTATCTCCAAGATGCTTCGCGGTGCCGATTAGAACTCCGGCGCCAAGGAGAAATCGCTCCTCTGCCCTCGCTAAGCGGGCGGGATTCCAAGTGAAGTTCGGCCAATCCGGCTGCTGCCAGTTCCAACGCATGATGGATACAGCATAGGCCTATCGCTCATTCATGTCTATTTATTGATTGATACAAATTACCGGTAGTGTCCTTTATCTACGATGGCATATGCGACATGCAACGCCGCCGCACGGTTGCGGGTTATCTCATTGTGACGCCTAGAAGATTCTACCTTCCGCTCGATCTATCTATATGACTCTATAACGCTTGCTTGAGATGCGAGACTTACCCCTAGATCAATTTGCACCCCTAAAATCCCCTGTCCCGCCTCCGTGCCAGTAAAGTTCGCGTTCCCAATGCTTGTTCGTGCCGAACAGCCGCGGGCGTCAACGGAAAAAGAAGAACTGATCCCAGCACTTTGGATAAACGGTAAGTGTGTCTGGCGTTAGCTTTGATATCGGCAGCAACACTAATCTGTGCTAGAGTTTTACTCGTTGTCTTAAAGCACGGACGTATGGGCCCCAGCTGCGAATGTTCTTTATTTCACTCCTAATGGAGGCTCGCACATGATCCGTGTGTTCAAGTTGGCGTTTCCTCGCCTTGCTACTCGTCAATCCATAAATAGCTTCTCTTCCCTCATGCCCAAGGTTTTTGCCACGGTGCTAGCCGGGATCGTGCTCTGCAGCGGTGTGCAATGCGCATGGGCTGATCCAACGGCGACTGTTACGACCTTGGCAGTAACGTCGTCTGGCAGTGCCGTCACAACCGTCCCGGCCACGAGCGTGGTAACACTGACGGCTGTTGTGACCGCTTCTGGGTTGCCCGTATCGCCGGGTACGGTAAATTTCTGCGATGCATCGGCATTAGGCGAAGCTTGCACAGACATCCATCGGATTGGGACAGCACAATTGACCAGTGCGGGGACGGCGGTGGTGCGGTTTATCCCGGGTGTGGGCAACCACAGTTATCATGCAGTATTTGTTGGCGCAAGCTGCAACACGAGTTGCGCCCACGTCACATACAGTTATCTGGGGAGCTCTTCCAACGCATCGTGGCTGAGTGTGACGGGTGTGCCGCCAACGGTTACGACTATTGCGCAGAGCGGCAGCGCAGGCAACTATTCACTGACCGGAACCATAGGCTTCAGCACAGCATCACCCGGTGGAACGGTGTCCTTCCTGGATACCAGCAATGCGAATTATCCCCTTGCAACTGTACCGTTGACTGCTGCAACGGCAGGGTTGAGTATCCTAAACTCCTCTACCCTGGCTGTGAATGGATCTCTATCGACTTACTACGAGGACTTTAATCCCGTCGCAGTGGGTGACATAAACGGGGATGGAATTCCCGATCTGGCTATTATCGGCTCGGCAAGTACTTCCGGAGCTAATGGTTCAATAACAGTGCTATTAGGTGCAGGGAATGGTCTCTTCCTATCGGCGGGAGTTTACCAGTCTGGCAATGGGCCCGGCGGCATTGT
>Ga0316225_1001996_pt1 | contig 17734 bp, 6 predicted proteins | sample TBH18015metaG_FD_206010 | JGI IMG/M metagenome (GOLD analysis project Ga0316225, IMG submission 206010) | Freshwater microbial communities from Trout Bog Lake, Wisconsin, USA - TBH18015 | ecosystem: Environmental > Aquatic > Freshwater > Lake > Hypolimnion/Profundal zone | place: USA: Wisconsin... | reverse complement strand
GTCACGCTGAGGCCTACGCTGCCAAAGCGGCTGCGGCGGCGATAGGAGAATAGTGCCCGCCCGCGTTGACCGTGCTACCCCTTACACCGCTATGTCGGGCTGTGGTTGCTCGACATCATCCAGGAGGGCAACCTGGGGCTCATGAAGATGGTTGGGCGATTTGATTACCGTTGGGGTCTCAGGTTCTGCCCCCTGGCCGGATGGGGGATCCGCAGGGCCATCGCCCGAGCGGTCGTCAACCAAGGACGTCTGGTTCGCCTGCCGTCGTATCTGCATACCCAGGGGCCGCGGTTGTTTTCCGCCCAGCACCGCCTCGCCCAGGACCTCGCGCGCGACCCTTCGACGGACGAATTGGCCGAGGAGTTGAAGCTGCCGGTCAACCGCGTTTGTGCGCAGGTTCGCTTCCTGCAGGAACCGATCTCGATCCACTCACCGGCCGGGGAGGCGGACGACCGTTCCCTAGCGGAGTCCATGGCGGACGAGACCATCGCACTACCCGGGGAAGCGGACGATCTGAAGCTGATTCGGGATGGTTTGGTCGGGGCGCTTGCGAGCCTGACTCCGCACGAGCGCAAAGTCATCACTCGGCGCTTCGGCCTCGATGAGGAGGACGCCAGCACGCTGCAGGAGATCTGTGACCAGCTTGGGGTGACGCGGGAACGGGTCCGCCAAATCGAAAGCGCCGCCCTGCGCAAACTGCGCCATCCTTCACGCCGACAGCAACTCCAGTTCGACTGCGAAAGTCTTCGGCTGAATAACTAACCCGGCGGCGACACTTTGGGTTTGTATGGGGCGGGGTCCGGATGTCTGAGGCCAGGGACCAAGTCCCTGGTGTGCCTATTTGGATCAAAGAACCGATGGTTAGTATAGCGGGGTGGGATCGAGGTTGTTTCGGGCTTGACATACGACTGATTTTTCGTATAACGTTATAGGTGTGAGTAACTTGTGCGGAAGATGCTCAAGTTTCCGGATCAACGAACCAGCGGTTCGTTGAATCAATAGTTAGCGCTATGCCGCCCCAGCAAGACCAGCAATTCGAGAGCGCCGTTGACCATGTGGGCTGGCGCAAAACGGTCTACCTCGGCGACCGCAAGGTTGAAATCGCCTGCCTTGTCCGAATGGCAGATTGGACACCGCTTAAAGCCCCATGGTGGCGCGGCAAGGAAGTCTGCGTCGTAGGTGCGGATATCGACGGCAACTTCTTCCTGCGGCATTGTGATGGGTCAATCCGGTATTGGGACCACGATTTACAGAAGGACGTAGTCGTCGCGAGGAGCCCGCGAGAATTCGCCAGCATGATTAGGGATGAATAGCGCTAACCCCACCTTTCAGCGGAGGCGAGCCAGCCGTTCACGCCACCTGCCGATCCTACGTCTTTGGCGGCTGGCTCGCACCGCTGATGATCGGTGTTCGGCATGAGTCTGCGCCCCGCTTCTCCACTGCGGATCGCGCTGATCATCGCCGGAGGCTCGGTGCTCTTGGGTATTTGTGCGATTGTCGGCCTCCGGTTGCTGGCCAGCCGGACACTCGAGTTTCGTGCCCAGGCTCAGGCCGGGCAGGCGATTGTCCGGGCCGTGGAGGACTTTCGCAAGCAGACCGGCGGCTATCCGGCATCGCTCGCCGATCTCTCACCCAAGTATTTGCCGACGATTTTAGACCTGCCGGACGAGTCGCAGAACAAGTTCAAAGGTTGGGAGTACCGGGTCGTCACGAATGGCCTCGCGGTTTCGTACACGCTGAGGTATTACATGGGCAGGGGCGGAATTGAATATGAGCCGCCGAATTGGGTTGGAAATGATGAAGGCCACAAAGCCATCATTCTTAAGAACGATTGACCCGACTGGGATGTCGAACCAGCGGCCTGGAGTGGACGCCGGGTTCGCGCCCTGTTTGCATGTCGAAGATCGCCACTCCGGCGCCACTCACGCCAGTCGATGAATCCCTTCGATAGATACAATCCAACGAAGCCCGCAGGTCCGGTCTTCCAGTCGGAGGACAGAGCGGAGGTGGAAAGGCTTGGGGAGTTTCTTCACCGGTGTGGGTATCATCCCCACTTCAACTTTTCACCGGTCTTTCCCGGCCGATTCGAGCCGGGTTTTATCTTCCGAGTGTTGGTTCCGGAGAACGAGATTCGTGCGGCTAGCGAAGTCACAATGCGATATGAGCGCGGCGAGTTCGTCATCTAACGAGGCGTGGCAGCCAACGCCGGGAGGCTGCCTCGTTTGTTTTTCATCGCTTTTGGCCCGGCGCGGCTGCACTTTGCAAGGGAAGGCGCGCTGCCGAGATCGAACGCAGCCCGCCGGATAGAACTATTTGAACGTATGAGACTTTTCCCCTTCGGAATCAACACGATGCTTCCGCTCATTCTGGTCTTTGGGGGTACGGCTTTCGACGGTGTCGGCACGGTAGCGGCAGCGGCTGCTGCCGGGCGAGTCGTGCGGGAATTCGACGACGACTGGCGGTTCAGTCGGGGGGATTTCGCCACTGCGATGGCGCCGGCTTTTGAGGATGCGGGCTGGCGGACGGTGAGGCTGCCGCACGATTGGAGCAGCGAAGGGCCGTTCAGTGCCGAGAACGCCAGCGGGAATGGCTATGCCCCGGGGGGCGTGGGCTGGTATCGCAAACGGTTCAAGCTGGAGGCCACGGATACCAACCAGGTGGTCGCGGTGGAGTTCGACGGGGTTTATGATTGCTCGGAGGTCTGGATGAACGGGCACTCGGTGGGGGGCCGGCCGTATGGGTATGCGAGCTTCGAGTGCGTGCTCACGCCGGTGGTGCGGTTTGGGGGGGAGAACGTGCTGGCGGTGCGGGTGGACCACTCCCGAGCCGCCGATTCGCGCTGGTATACGGGCTCGGGGATCTACCGTCATGTGCGGCTCAGGTCGACGGATCCGCTGCGCATCGCTCACTGGGGCACTTATGCCACCACCAGCGAGCTCACGTCGCAGGCCGCCACCGTGCGGGTCGAGACGGCGGTCGAAAATGGCACTGGCCAGGACCAGGTCTTTTCCTTGGAAACGACGATCATCGCGCCCGACGGTCGAGAGGTGGGCAGCGTAACCACCTCCGGTACCCTCGCCGGCGGTGCGCATCAAACCCTCGTTCAGCAGGTTGGGTTCCCTGGCCCGCAACCTTGGTCTCCGGGTTCGCCGGTCCTCTATGACATTAAGGGCCGGTTGAGTCGAGCGGGGGTGAGGGTGGACGAAACCTCGACGGCGATCGGTCTCCGGACCCTGCGCTTCGATCCCGACCAAGGATTTTTTCTCAATGGGGTGTCGATGAAGTTGAAGGGGGTTTGTATCCACCACGACGCGGGCTGCCTGGGGGCGGCGGTGCCGGACAAAGTGGTCGAGCGCCGGCTGCGGATCTTGAAAGAGTTGGGGGTCAACGCCATCCGGACCAGCCACAATCCGCCGGCGCCCGAACTGCTGGAGTTATGCGACCGGCTCGGTTTGCTGGTGATGGACGAGGCCTTTGACGAATTCACGCCGGCCAAGAACAAATGGGTTAATGGACGGAATAACGGTCTGCCGAGCCGGTTTGGGTATGCGGAGTTCTTCCCGCAGTGGTCGGTGGTGGACGTCTCGGATATGGTGCGCCGGGATCGCAATCATCCCAGCGTGATCCTGTGGAGCATCGGCAACGAGGTGGATTACCGGAACGATCCCTTCACGCACCCCGTCCTCGGGAACGAGTATCGGCCGGGGAATCCGCCAGCGCAAGACCTGGTCGCTTGTGCGCGGCCGCTGATCGCCGCCGTAAAGCAACTGGACCCCACTCGCCCGGTCACGGCGGCCTTGGCCACCGTGGCCATGTCGGATGCCGTGGGGTTGGCCGAGCTGCTCGACCTGGTTGGCTACAATTACCAGGAGCCACGTTATGCCACGGATCACCACGATTTTCCGAAGCGGTTCATCTACGGCAGCGAAAACGGTGGCGGGTGGGGCGCGTGGCTGGCGGTGAAGGACAACGAGTACGTCGGGGGACAGTTTCTCTGGACCGGGATTGATTATCTGGGGGAGGCCAACCGCTGGCCCAATCGCGGCAGCGGGGCCGGGCTGCTGGACTTGTGCGGATTCAAGAAGCCCAGCGCCTGGTTTCGGCAGAGCTTGTGGAGCGATCGCCCGATGGTTTATCTCTTCGCCAGTGCCGGGGGCGGCGGGGCAGGGCGGGGTGGCGGCGGTTTCGGCCGGTTGGGGGGCGAGGAGCGGTGGAATTGGCCCTCGAATAGCACCGTTACGGTTCGGTGCTGCACGACCTGTCCGGAGGTGGTCCTGCTGCTCAACGAACATCCGGTGGGAACCAACCAGCTATCCGCGGCGGTGCAAGGCCTCTTGAGCTGGCAGGTTTCGTTCGAACCGGGCGTGCTCAAGGCGATCGGGCGGGACCACGGTCAGGCGAAATGTGAGTTCATGCTGCGGACGGCGGGGATGGCGGCACGCATCGAACTGCTGCCCGATGGGAATGCCTTGCGGGCCGATGGCCAGGACGTTTGCCATTTGGAGTTTCGGATTGTGGACGCGCAGGGTGTGTGGGTCCCCGACGCCACGTCTGAGGTGACGTTCACGGTGGATGGTCCAGCGAAGGTGATAGGCGTAGAGAATGGTGACCTGAACAGCCCGGCAACCGGGAAAGAGGGTGTTCGCAGCGCGTTTCACGGACGCGGCTTGGCCATTGTGCAGTCCACCCGGCAGCCGGGTAAAGTTCACGTGATGGCCCGGGCGAACGGCCTGAATGAGGGAGTGGTGGAAATTGAGTCGAAGCCCTAGCGGGACAACCCCAGCGCGATGGACCGGAGCGGAAAGGTAGAAGGAGCGGTGCATGGCCGGAATGGGGTCCGTCTTGCACTTGCAATGCAGAGCAACCCTTGCATCAACCGGTTGAGGTGCTGAAGGGGTGGGCGATTGGGGGTGGCACCCGTCCCAGGTTGAGTATTTCGCCAGAAAAGGGGAGTCCTGTTTAGGGTGGCACGCTTCCTGCGTTTGTTGGGTTCGATGAAAAAGACGACCCTTGCGTTACGGGCGAGTGCTCGGCACGATTTACCGGCGGAGCAGTCAATGGCCCAGGCGTGGCGACCCGACGGTGGCTTGAGTCCACAAATCGGTATTTTCTGCTTGACAAAGGGAGGCGTTTTACGCATAACCGAGATCAACTGGCGGCGGTACGCCCACGGGGGCATGCCATCATGGGGAAGCCGGCTGGGCCTGCGGCTGTTGTGTCCTTAAACCTTACTTGCACTATGCTGTCGTCAGTAGAAAACAACATGAATCGCGGGCAAAAGTGGAACACGGAACGCTCCCGGCAGCCGGGTTGCGTAGGTCGGCAAACACAGCCCACGAGGCGTTGGTATAACGCTCCGGTGATGAGTGCGGTGGTGATGGGGTGGGTGTTGATGCTGGGGGGGGGGGTGGCGGAGGCACAGTTGACGATTTCCTCGATAACCCCATCGGCGGTGACCAATACGCCGGGGACGGTGGCTACCTACAACGCAAACTACACCTGGCCGAACCTGACGCTGAGCGCCACGGGGGCGATCATGACCATTACGGTGCCCAGCCCGGTGCAGAACACAGCGTCGAATAATCTTGTGCTGGTGGGCAACCCGCAGATCACCAATTCCTTTTACAATCCCACCAACCAGACGATTTATTTTCAGTTCGTCAGCCCCTTGCCCGCCGGGTCCGCAGGAACCGTTCAGTTCCAGCCGTACCTGCGCAATGATGGCACGGTCACCAACGGCAGCACGGCCACGTTCGTGGCGACTTTCGCCGCCGTGGGCCAGACGCCGGCCACAAATCGCGCCAGCCTAAAGGCCGGTGGAGTTACGGACAATGCCACGCTGACCCAGACGCTATTGGGGAAGGGGACCATAACCACCAACTCCCTGATCAGCTACCAGATCTCCCCGCGGAATGCCAATCCCAGTCTGAATATCACGAACTGGTCCATGGTGGATCTGCTGCCGCCGCACGTGGTGTATGTGAGTTCCTCCCCGGCAGGCGTTTATGACTCAGTCGCCGGGACCGTGACTTGGACCAGCAATTCCACCCCGTTCAATGTTGGCTATTCGCCGAGTTTCACCGTGGCGGTCTACGCGCCCTCGGCGTCCTTTGCGGTTGGCAATTCGTTGACCAACCGCGTGACGACGACCAACCTTTTCCTGGATGGCAATACGGTGGTGAAAAGCGCGACCAACACCACCGCACTGACCGCCCCGGCCGTGGGGTTCGATTCGGTGGCCAAGACTTCGAGCGGTTGGAACGGGCTGTTCAACTCGCCGTTTACCTGGGCGATAGCCTGGCGCGCGCGGGCCAATGACACGGCAACCACGCTGACGGTGACCGACCCGCTGCCCCCCGCTTTCGTTCCCACGGCGATCAACCCGAGTTTTCCCGACGTCGGTCCCGCCGAGGTGTATGTTCAATACCAAACGAAGAACAACACGAACTGGGCCAGCCTGCCGGGATCGCCCTTCACGGTTGCCAGCGCCACGGACGCCAACAACAAGACCTATTACTTGACCAACCTGCATTTAGGGTTGGATGTCGTGACGGGGGTGCAGTGGACCTACACCAACGTCAGTCCGTTGGCCACGTTTAACAGTGGGGACATCAAGCCGACCTTGACGGGATCGATCACCAACGTGGATCGGAACGGGAACACGGTTTCGCCGACCGCGGTGATTACAAACTATACGACCTTGGTGGCGACGTATTACGGCACCAACGTGCCGGTGGGGACCACGAGCAACTCGGTGACGCTGGCGGTGGCGGCGCCGCTGGTCTCGGTCGGTGAGAGTACCAGCTCGGGGAACCCGGCGCAGCCGGGCCAGACCAACGCCTGGAAATTGTCGGTGGCGAACAACGCGACCGCGTCGGACAACTTGACGAACCCGGTGGTGGCAGACCTGTTGCCCTTGAGTTTGCAGTATGTGCCCGGGAGCGCCACGGGGGCGGGCGGGAACCTGACTTTGACCAATACGGTCGTGAGCACCAACTATAATGGCACCGGACGCACCCTGGTAAAGTTGCTATATTCCGGTTACCTGAAGCCGAACAACACCGCCGTGACGACGATCCAGACCTACGTCAGCCCCGGCGTGGTTCCGGGCACCGTGGTCAATGCGCTGTCGCTGATCGGCTGGGTCAATGCCACCATCAACAGCAGCAGTCCGTGGGTGGCGGACACGAATAATCTGAACGGGACCGGCAACACCAACCTGGTGTTTCCCACCGCCTCGGGGACGCTGACGATCACGGCGGCGGCGGCGGCGAGTTCGGTGAAGCGAGTCAAGGGCCAACTGAACAGCGGCTACGTGGGTTACCCGCAGTATGGATCGAGCTACGCGGGAGGCCCGATCTCCTACCAGGAGACGATCTCCAATCCGGGAAATGTGACCCTGACCAACATCACGGTGGTGGATATTCTCCCGTATGTGGGGGATGTGGGGGTGCTCGCGACCAACCAGGCGCGCGGCAGCGCGTGGCAGCCCTTCCTCACCGGGCCGGTCTCGGGCCCGTCCGGAGTTACGGTTTATTACAGCCCGTCGACCAACCCGTATCGGCCTGAGATATTGGGCACCAACACGCCCGGATCGCCCTCGGATTGGACGACCACCCTGCCGAGCGACCTGTCTACGGTGCGCGCCTTGAAATTTGCGTTTGGCCCGGCCAATCTGCTCACCCCCCTGGATTCAGTCCAACTGACGTGGACCCTGCAGACGCCGGCCAACGCGGTGACCAATTCCTTCGCCTACAATTCCTTCGCCTACACGGCCACGCCGGCGATGTCCAATACGTCGCCGCTGGTGAGCGAACCGAACCAGGTGGGGATCGTGGCGACCCCCACGCAACCGGCCTTCCTGGGCGACTATGTCTGGAACGATGCGAACCAGAACGGCATCCAGGACGCGGGCGAAGCCGGCATCAATGGGGTGCGGGTTGAGCTCTACGCGGCGGGGGCGTCCCGGACTGCCGGGGCACCGGATAACACCTTTTTGCAGTTCGTGCTGACGGCGCCAAGCCCGACCGGAGCGGCGGGCTACTACCAGTTTCCGTACCTCTCCCCGAGCAACTACTTTGTGAAAGTCATTCCCCCGGCCACCTACGCCATTTCGCCGCAGCGCCAAGGATCGAACACCAACCTGGACTCCGATTTCAACCCCGCTACGGGGTGGTCGGACTTGATTACTCTGGCGACCGGAGCGACGAATGAGAGCGTGGATTGCGGTGTCTATTACACCGGTAATGCGTCGGTGGGCGCTTATGTGTGGATCGACCGCAATGGCAATGGCCTTCAGGATGAGGGGAGTATCGACGGTCTCAATGGCGTTACCGTCCAGATCTATGCGGTAACGGCTTTAGCGACGAACCTGTATGCTGGCGCGACGACCGCGTTTGATAGCTTCGGGAACCCTGGGTACTACCACTTCTACAACCTGCCGCCGGGGCAGTACCAGATACGGTTCGTGCCGCCCGCAGGGGACACGTTCACCCTGCGGGAGGCCAACGGCGCCAATTCCGGCAACGGGTCGGAGGCCAATAGCGCGGGCTGGACCTCGGTGTTCACCCTCACCGGGGGGCAGGTGAACAACACGTGGAACGCTGGCATCATGCTCCCCTCCGGACCGCTGAGCGTGGGCCGGATGGTCTGGTACGATCCCAATGCGGATGCCCGTTACGATTTCTTCGGCGGCGAACGGGGCATCAACAATGCCGTCGTTTCCCTCTATTGGGACACCGATAACAACGGCGTCTTCACGCCGGGAACCGACCAGTTGTTTTCGTCCACTTTGACCAGCACACTGGGCGGCGAGCCGGGCAATTACTCGTTTAATAACCTGCCGCCCGGCAATTTTATCGTGGTGCTCGAAGCGATCAACTTCCAACCCGGGGGCGCGCTTTATGGTTTAACGAACGACCCAGTCTGGGTGCCCGACGCGCCCGGCTATTTGGATAATGTCAACAAGGGCGTTCCGGTGGGCAGCTACATCGCCTCGACGGCTTTCCCACTCGTCGTGGGGAGCGAACCGACCACGCCGAACTCGAACCTGACGCTGGACTTCGGGCTGACTTACCTGACGAACTTGTGTGCGGTGGGGAGCACGGTGTTTCTGGACAGTAACCAGGATGGCAAACAGGACAACGGTGAGGCGGGGATCGCGGGGGTGGGCGTTCAGCTCTGGCGCCTGGGTTCCAGTGGAGCCGTCGGTGGCAGCGACGCGGTGCTGGTGGCCAGCACCAACACGGACGCCAGCGGCAACTACCTTTTCGCCAATCTTCCCCCCACGAATTACTTTATTGAAATCCCGACCCCGCCGACTACGGGCGGCGCGGTCAGCCCGGTGGTGTATACCGGGAACCAGAAGGACGGATATAACCACGGCACCCAGCCCAACGGCTACAATACCGCTGTTTTTGGTCCCAGTTTTACCCTGAGCCCAGGCACGGAACCAACCGACACGATCGAGACGGCCCAGGGGGGTACTTTGGATAATGCGCTGCCGGGCGGGGATGCCAACGGGGACATGACCGAGGACTTTGGGTTATTCGATTCCAGCAGTCTGGTGGCGATTGGCAATACCGTGTTTAATGATTTGAACGCGAACGGGAGACAGGATGCGGGCGAACCGGGGATCTCCGGGGTGGGGTTGGCCTTGGTGCGGGTTGTCGGCGGCGTCAACAACGTGGTGGGGTATACCACGAGTGGCACCAACGGTCACTATAAGTTCGATCTGCTTTCGCCGGGCACCTACCAGGTGGTGGTGCTGGCAACCAACTTCCAAACTGGCGCGAGCCTGACCAATTTCCTGAGCAGCCCCGGTGCGGTGACCGGTGCGGCACCGGACTCGTACGTGGACGATCATGGAATCGACAATGCGAGCGCCGCGGTGAACGGGATCCACTCGGCAGTTTATGATCTCGAGTTGGGGACGGCGCCGTCCGCCGGGACCAACGGGACGCCCGTGGGAGTGCCGGGCACCAACGCGAACTTGACCATCGACTTTGGATTCACCCCGACGTACAGCCTTGGGAACCGCGTGTTTGCGGATAACGGGGTTGGGGGAGGGACGATGAACAACGGCATTCAGGACGGTGCTGAACCGGGAATATCGAACGTGGTGGTCAAGCTCTTTGCGGCGGACGGCTCCGGGAATCCTACGGGGTCCGCTTTGGCCACCAACACCACGGACGGGCTGGGGTATTATCGTTTCGACACTTTGCTGGCGGGGACCTATGTGGTGGTGGTGGATACGATTGCCTCCGGCCAATCACTGGGCGGTTTGGCCAGCAGCACGGGCTGGAACGCCGGGTTAACGGCGGCCGACGATCAAACGGACCATGGCATCGACGTGGCGCTGGGGGCCAGCTCGGTACTGCCCGGGGGCATTGCGAGCGTCCCGGTGACGCTGGGAGCCGGTTTACAGCCCATCGGCGAGGCGGATCTGGGCGGATCGAGTCCAAATCCGCCGCGTGGGAATGGCCCTTCGGGCGATGGGAATGACAATTTGGTGATCGATTTTGGGTTCACACCGGCCTATAGCATCGCCAACGCCCTCGTCTCGGTGGATCAGCCGGCTGCTGGCGCCGGCGGCACCCAAGTCACCCCTGGTGGCCTGGTAACCTCTGGTTTGCTGGTGGGCTTGCCCGAGGGTAGCGTCCCCGGGTTGACGGTAGTCGCCCAGGTTCCGACGGGGATGCAATATGTTTCGAGCCGGGTGGTGACGACGGCCGCCGGGAGCAGCAACCTGCTGTCCGCCAACTTTGGCGGCACGATCCCCATTCCGGTCGTCACCGGGGGCACGGGCAATGGCTCTGCCGTCACCTGGACCTTCGGCGCCATATCCGATCCTGGAATAGTGCCGACCAGTATCCAGTATTTCGTGGTGCTGATCACGATGCAGGCGCTTGATGTGTCCGGAAACACCGGCATGGGAGCGCAAACCGTCCTGGCCAATAGCGCGAGCTGCGCGGTTACCGGCCAACCCCCCATCGCGTCCGCCTCGGTGAATGTCACGGTAGTGGAGCCCGCGATGGGGTTGGCCGAAACGATAACTCCAGCGACCACGGACGCGGAGGGGATCGTGACGGTTACATTGGTCGCCACCAACTCGGGAACGAGCACCGCCTATTCGGTGAACGTTCAAGATGTTCTCGCCGGGACGAACTTCGACCTTGGCACCGTTTCCCTGGGGACGGCTGGGGTGAACTATCCTGACTCTTTTACGGCCTCCTACTCGGCATCGAGCGGGACCATCCTGTATTCCGGTGGCAGCATCGGGGTTAATGCCTCGGCCACGCTTAGCTTTACGGTGAAGCTGGCGGCCACCGTGGTTCCGGGAAGCATCGTAACCAACGGCGTTTTTCTGACGCAGGCGGCGACTTTGCCCGGCGGTGCCGGTCGGCATGAGCCCGGGGCCGGCGCGACGGCTACGGTGGCGGTTTATACCCGTTCGGTCGGCGGTTACGTCTATGCTGACGCCAACAACAATGGCGCGAAAGATAACGGCGAAATCGGCTTGGCGGGCGTGAGCGTTGCGTTGACTGGCACGGACGCCACTGGTCACGCTGTCGCGTTGACGAATGCGACGGCAGCCGACGGGTCTTACCTTTTTACCAACCTGGCACCGGGCATATACACCCTCACCCGGGGCTCAACGCCCAGCGGCTATCTCGACGGCAAGGAGACGGCCGGGTCGGGCTTTGGCGGCAGCGTGAACAATACGGCCTTGAGCGCAATCATCTCCGGCGTGACCATCTCAGGCGGCAGCGGCCAGAGTGGGGCGAACTACAATTTTGCACTCATCCAGCCCAACAGCCTGTCCGGGCTGGTGTTCAGCGACCAGAACAATGACGGGATCATGAATGGTGGCGATTTTGGCATCAGCAACGTGGTGGTGGTGCTTAGCGGGACGAGCGACTGGGGGTCTGTTTCGACGACCAATAACACGTTGGCGGACGGCACGTACTCGTTCCCGAACCTGCGGCCGGGGAGCTACACGATCACGGAAACGCAGCCCGCCGCTTTTGGCCAGGGCCGCAACGTCCCGGGGACTGCGGGCGGGGTCAATAGCGCGACCGACGTTTTCTCGGCGATTACGCTCACGCCGAACCAGGCGGGCACGGGCTATAATTTCGCAGAGCTTCCGGCGTCGCTCGCCGGCACGGTCTTCATGGACCTGAACTACAACCACGCCCTCGATGCGGGAGAGGGCCTCGCGGGGGTGCGGGTGGTCCTCACGGGCACCAACCTCCTGGGCCAGACCATGAACCTTACCAGCACCACGGTCGCGACTGGGGCGTATGGGTTTAGCAACTTGCTGGCCGGTTACTATACGGTCCAGGTTCAGACCAACACGCTGGCGGTGGGGATGTTGCAGGACGTGGATCCCGACGCGGTTCTCGACAGCGCCACCTCGGTGAGCCTGTCCGGCGGGGTGACCGACGCGAATCTGAATTTCGGTTATGACCGGTCGGACCCCTACCGGACGCAGGCGGACGGCGACTGGAATAACCCGGCGATTTGGCAGCGGTGGGATGGCCTGCAATGGACCAATGCCACCGTCGCTCCCACCTACACCGATGGAGTTATCCAGGTTATGCCCACCAACACGGTTAGGGTGACCGGCGGCGTGGTGGCGGATCAATTGCGGGTGGAGGGATCCTTAGTCATCCAGCCTGGCGCCGTGCTCCTACTGGCGAGCAACAGCCTGCCAGGTCTGGAATTGCATGGGGTCTTGACCAACTGGGGAACCCTCACGCTGGACCCTAACACCCAGGCGATCGTGGGGGATACGGGGATGCTGGTCAACTCCGCCACGGTGAACTCGGCGACGACGAACCTGTGGTTCGTCGGCGGCACTTATGTGCATGCCTGCACCACCGACGCGGGCGCCATTCCGCTGGCCACCTGGCTGTCCTCCACCAACCATTCGGCGACCTGCCAGGTGGATGGCTACACCACCAACACCACCGCGCCGCTGGGGCTGAACCAGAGTTTCCTTAACTTCGTGTGGAGCTGTGCCGGCCAAACCGCCGAGGTCAACCTGGGGGCCGGTTTCGCCGCCGCGGACAATTTCACGATCGCCAGCACGGGCGCGGGCGGCATCGCTTTAGGCGCGGCCCTGACGGTGACCAATCAAACTCTCGTCTCGACCGGGGCGGAACTGGACTGCGGGACCAATGTGCTGAGCGGCGGGAGTTTCAACCTGGTAGCGGGGGCAACGCTGGGGATTGGCTCGCGAGACGGCATCACGGCCGCAGGCAACGCTGGCAACCTCCAGACGACAAACAACCGGTTTTCGTCGTCGGCCAATTACGTTTACGATGGCGCCGTCGCGCAGGCGGCTGGCAGCGGGTTGCCGGCCGTGGTAAACAGCCTGGCGATCCTGAACACCCAGGGGACGGTAACGCTGGCCCAGGCTACCACCATTGGCACCGTCGTGTCGTTGGCCAACTCGGCCCGGTTGTCGCTCCCCGCCGGAACCACCTCCTCAGCCGCTTCCTTTGTAGTGGGTGGCAACGGGAAATCGGCGGGCTCCTGGGGTTCCACCTCGTCCCAGGCATGGCATCAAAATGACGCCTATTTCGCCGCCACCACGGGCCTGTTGAACGTGAGCGTCGGCATACCCGCAGCCTTCAGTGGCCTAAGCTCCAACCAGGTGATTGTCTATGGGACGAGCCACTTGCTGCTCGGCGGCACACTGAACGGGCCCGGTTCGACGCATCCTCCCGATGGCGAGATCGTCACGATCCAGATCGATGGCCACGCGCAGACCACGATGGTGAGCGGAGGCAACGGGGCTTTTTCTATGGACTATGCTTCCGCGAACCTCCAGCACAGTAACTTTGCGCCGCACACGATTACCTACAGTTATGCTGGCGACGACAACCTGAATGGGGCGGCCGACGCCAGCACGTCCGTACAGGTGCAGTCGGTGAGCCTGACACCCGCGGTTACGCTGAACAACAAGGTTTATGACGGCACCACGAACGCCGCCACCATCGCCACCCGGCGACTGGAGGGCATCGTGGGCACCGACGATGTTGCCCTGGGCGGCAGCGGGTTGGTGGCCGGTTTCCCCAGCAGGAACGTGGGCAGCTACCCCGGCATCGCCGTCACCGGCTTGAGCTTGAGCGGCAGCACCGCGGGCAACTACCAACTGGCCGGCACCAGTGTGGTGGCGGGAGCCAGCATTACTCCGCGGCCACTGACCGTCACGGCGGGAACCAACGTGAAGGCCTACGATGGAACGACCAGTGCCACTAACCTTCCGTCCATCACGACTGGCGGGCTGATGGCGGGCGATAACGCGGGGTTCAGCGTTGCCTACGCCACCCCTGGCGTTGGCAAGGGTAAGACCCTGATGCCGAGCGGCACGGTCGCGGATGGCAACGGGGGGACCAACTACGGTTACACCTTCATGGCCAGCAGCGGGGGTGAGATCGACCCGGCGGCCACACAGGTCAAACTGATCTCGTCGAGTCCGACCAATGGTTACCGGGCCAGCGTGTTTTTCACCGCGACCAACCTCCCGACGGATGCGGGCAGCAACGTGATCTTCAGCGCCAACGGCGTGCCCTTTAGCACCAACGTGGTGGTGAATGGTGGCGCCGGCAGCCTGGCCATTACCAATCTGCCGCGCGGCAACACCAACGCCATCCTGGCCACCTACACCGGGGACAACAACTACCTCAGCTCCTATGCCAGCCTGATCCAGGTGGTCACCAATCATCCGCCCGCCGCCCGCGAGCTGTATTACGTTCGCACGGCGGGGCTCCTGTTGAGGGTATTCTGGTCGCAATTGTCGACCAACTGGAGCGATGCGGACGGGGACGCCATCACGGCGGCGGGGATCAGCCTCTACACGACCAACAATGTGCTGTTGGCCACCAACAGCCTGCAGATTCTCTACCCGGCGAGCGCACCCAACGTGAACGACCGGTTCGGCTACGTGATCCGTGACAGCTACGGCGACACCAACACTGCCTATGTCAACGTCGTGGTGAACCCGTTTGTGACCGGCCAGCCAATGACCCTGTCGCGAGTTAACCCCGGCTCGATCACCTACTTCGGCCACCCGGGTTACGCTTACGTCCTGCAACGAACCACCAATCTCTTCAACACCAACGCCTGGGTGAACCTCAGCACGAACACGATTGGCGCTAACGGCCAAGTGACCGTGGTGGACCATTTTACGGACCTCGGTGGTGTGGTTCCGGCCCAAGCCTCTTACCGGGTGGGCTGGCGGCCTGCTTATTGAACTTGAAATGAAAAAATTACTAATCTTCGTCGGTCTATGTCTGGCTGTGAGTGGAACGGAAGCGGCCGTGGTGCTCACCCAGACCTTTGACTATTCCAGCCAGGCGGGTGGCGGCTATAACATCGCCGCCGGTGACCCGGTAGGGGTCGCCGTGCAAGGCAACTTCAACCTGGGTCCGGTGGGGGGGCGCCTCGTGGGGGTGAGCATCGGACTCAACGTCTCAGGCGGTTACAATGGGGATTACTACGCCTGGCTAAAATCACCCGACGGCACGCTGGTCCAGTTGCTCAACCAACCGGGCAGCGACATCTTCGGGTCGCCCGCCTCCGGTTTTGGCAATGGCGGGATCAACTCGTTTTTGTTGAGTTCCAGCGGCTCGGTGAACATCCAGGGGGTGGACGGGACCTACGGAAGCTCACTGACGGGGACCTATTCGGCGGCGGGCGACCTGAACGCCTTTGGCACGGAATCCAGTCCGAGCGGCTCCGGCAACGGTAATTGGACGCTGTTTATCGACGACCTGGGCAGCGGTGGCGGCTCCGGCACTTTGGAAAATTGGACGCTTAATGAGACGATCATCGCCGCCCCCGAGCCACCTTACATGGTGGTCTCACTCCTCTTGTTTGCCGTGGGCGTGGCCGTATTCCGGTCTCGACGAGTGGTTGCGGCACCGTGATGCCGCGGGAGGGTGCTGCGGAAAACCCTGCCAGGGCTCACGATTCAGGGAGATGACGAAAGTTCGGATGGGTCTGTTTGAGGATTTTCGAAATGCGCGCCTTCTCCGCGGCATGGATATAATCGTAGCGCGGGTCGGGGGTGGCGGAATTCAGTGCGTCGGCGAGGCGTGCCTGGATGCGGCGCTTCAGCTCGGCGGGCAGGGTTAGAAAACACTCCGAGTAAATGAGATAACTGCATCGGTTCTTGAAGAGATGCCCTGCGACCTGCAGGTCTTTTAACGAGCTGCCATCATCGGCGCGCGGCGCGTCCGCGCCGAAAGCCTTTGGAAAGGCGGCCGACCCTTCGAGGTCGGACGGCAATCGGGCTTCGTTCCTGAATAGCAAATCATCCACCACGTGCTCGACCGCCGCGTCGAAAACGTGTTTGACGCTGTCGTAGGCCAGGGTCTCCGTCACAGGTTCTTTCAAATCCCGCTGGAGGTTCTTTTGGTAAGCGAGCATGCGACGGCAATCCAGGGTGGCTCGGGTCAGCGTGTTCTGCATCGCGGTTTGATGCTCAAGGACTAGGAGCGCGACAATATCGCTGTCGGGCCGGAGATAAGAGCGTGCTGGGAACGGGCCGGACAGGTTGGTGGCCTGGGGGCCGATTTTCAAATCCGCTACCAGCCGGTCACCCTCTTCGTGGACCAGCGTATTGCCTCGGTGTACGGTGGTGCCCTGCGTGCCGGTCACGTACCATCCGCCCCAGCGGTTCGTAAGGGGGGTGCGAAAATCCACCACTTCTGTCCCGTAATGCAAGAGTGGTTCGCCGTTTTGGGCGGTGAACACCGAGCGCACGAACACACCCGGAATCCCGCGGACGAATTGGCCGCCGTGGCAGTTCATGCATTGGCTATCGCGCACAAACCGCGGCTGATCCGCATTCGGATCGAAGCTGTAGAAGATTGGGCCAAGCTGGGGATCGATCGCGGCCACCTCGACGAGACCGCCGGGCACCCAACCGACGTAACAGGTATCGGAGAAATAGATGGCGCGTGGGCGATTGGGGGCAATGGCCTGTCGCTGAAAACTCGTTTTGGAGAACACCAGCACCTGGCTCTCGATGGGGACGCGCAGCTCTTTCAACAGCCGCCGAAGAACGGCCTCGCCGCCACCGGTCCAAGGCGGGGCCGTGACCCGTGCTTGCAGCGCGCTGACGGCATCGTTCGGCTGGCTGGTGGAGTAGTTGAGCGGCGGTTTATCATAATCCGGCTCACTTTGTGCGGCGCCCTGGTTCTCGGTCGCCAACGCCAGAGCCACCAGGGCCCATCTCGCCACAGCGCGGATCCGCGGCGGATTCGCCGTGGCCGTGCGGCCGTTGAACCTGGCGGCGGGTAGGTAGGAACGATGTTCCTGCCGTTCGTTGGTAAGCGCGTTTTGCATTTTCCCTACTTGACCAGCTCCTCTTGAACCGCCCTGAATTCTTCTAGGGCCTCCTCCAGGTCCTCGATTGGGAGGTGATGCCGATAGCCCAGGTTTTCTCGATCCACTGCTTCGGCGTCAGGGTGAAACTGTTCAGCCCGGTCTGCATTCTAATCCCGTCGAATTCGACGGGATTAAACTCCGGGTTGTTGAGCCGCTCCCAGACGCCCAAAAAGTCTACCGTGTTGCGATTACGCAGCCAGTTGCGGATGACGTCGTCGGAGTGGTCCGCACTCTTGAATTTGGCGATGTCTGTGAGGCTGAGGTAGTCCGCCTGGTTCTGGGACAGGATAGTGATGGCCGTGCCCCGGACTTCGATGATAGATTTCCTGGG